>OHMN01000466.1_pt1 | contig 38149 bp, 38 predicted proteins | sample 1569361 | NCBI WGS metagenome assembly OHMN01 (sample SAMEA3541508, study PRJEB24748) | human gut metagenome | biome: human gut; feature: human-associated habitat; material: faeces | place: China | collected 2012
AAGGCTTACAGTTCGGATAAGACTGCTGAATAAGTTGAAGTCCAATAGCTAACGTGGAACTGGTAGTAGACATGGCGGATAGATGATGGGAAAGATGGCGTATTTTAACCGGGGAGATCCTATGAGTGGTTCCATTAGCCATAGTAACAACGAATCATAGGAAGTCAGCAGATGTCATAGTAGCGAAGAAGTCCGGGAAACCGGATGGAGCAAAGGACAGAACAGTTAATCAGCTGGAGTACGTCCTGATTGAGAGTTTAGACAAAACACATGCCGAGAGGAGTACCACAAGTACTAAGTGGTCGAAACTCACGAAAAGGAAGGGAAACAGTGCATGGAAAAACAAAGTACAATAATCGAAGACATACTGTCCAAAGATAACCTAAACCGTGCATATCAGCAGGTAATAAAGAATAAAGGTGCGGCAGGGGTGGATGGAATGGAATGCGAAGGATTGCTCTCTCATTTGAGAGCCAATGGCACTCAACTCAGAGAAAGTGTAAGAAATCAATCATATAAGCCCATGCCGGTGAAACGGGTTGAAATTCCAAAAGAAGATGGAAGTAAGCGGAAGTTGGGGATTCCAACAGTGAAAGACCGAATGATTCAACAAGCAATATCGCAGGTCTTAGGACCAATATATGAGAGAAAATTTCATGCAAACAGCTATGGTTTCAGACCTGGAAAGAGTGCTCAACAAGCGGTACTAAAAGCTGTTGAATATATGAATGAAGGGTATAACTGGGTTGTTGACCTTGACTTGGAAAAATTCTTCGATACGGTAAATCATGATAAGCTCATTTCTATCTTAAACAAAGAGATTAAGGACGGAAAAGTTCTGTCGTTAATTCGAAAGTTTCTGGTAAGTGGTGTCATGGTTGGTGAGCAGATGGAAGAAACGGAGATAGGAACACCGCAAGGAGGAAATCTCTCGCCACTTCTTGCAAACATTATACTGAATGAACTAGATTGGGAACTTGAAAAGCGAAAACTAAAATTTGTAAGATATGCAGATGACTGCATTATTCTAGTGAGGAGTCAGAAAGCGGCTAACCGAGTAATGGAATCAATTACAAGATACATTGAATCTAAGCTTATCTTAAAAGTGAACCGGAAGAAAAGCAAAATAGGACGTCCCACAGAAATAAAATATCTTGGCTTTACTTTCTACAATCAGTTCAAGGAAAAGAAATACAAGGCAAAGGCTCATGAGAAGTCAATCCAAAAAGTAGTAAAGAGGCTGAAACTACTTACAAGCCGTAAATGGAGTGTAAATAACGCATACAAAGCACAAAAAATATCAGAAGTTCTTAGAGGTTGGATTAACTACTTTAAAATTGGCTCAATCCTTACAGTAACCCGGAAATTGGATAGAATACTTCGATACAGATTTCGAATGTGTATATGGAAACATTGGAAAACTCCACAAAATAAATTTAGAAATCTGGTAAAACTCGGAGTGTGGGAAGGAAATGCGGCGAAAGCGGCATGGTCCCATGGCTATGCGCGAATATGCCGTTCAGAAGCAGTATGCTATGCAATATCCAATGCACGCCTTGCAAAGTTCGGATTATTATCTGCGGAAACGTACTTTGTGCAAGTGTCAAGTTAACTGAACCGCCGGATGCGGAACCGCATGTCCGGTGGTGTGAGAGGTCGGCGGCGATAGCCGCCTCCTACTCGATCATGAGAATAAACCATATATTGCGATATGATAATAGAAATTACTATATGTGGTATACTAACAGTTCGCATTTTGGAAAAAAACATGCGGATATCGGGATAATCTCTTGCGACTTTACACAGAATCTGTTATGATTTTGAACAGATAGGAGCAGAGAAAATGAAATTAAAGAGTGAGATGCGGGTTTATTTTGATATGGATGGCACGATTGCCAAGTGGCGCGATGTGCCGGTTGAGGAAACCAGAAAGCCGGGATATTATGCTGATTTGGAGCCGGAAGTGGAGTTGCTGGATTTCATGCGAGATGCAATGAAGGCTGGTGAGAACATTTATATTCTGTCCTCGTATTATACGGACACCAGAGCACTTCTGGAAAAGAAAAAGTGGCTGGACAAGTATCTTCCGGAGATTGATTCAGCGCATTGCCTGTTCGTGCCGTATGGGAAAAACAAGGCGGAGTTCATCGAAGCTATGCTGCATCGGAAGCTCAGCACGGCAGATATCCTTATTGATGACCATACGCCGAATCTCCACCGCTGGGAGGAAGCAGGCGGCCTTGGCGTGAAGTGGCTGAATGAGATCAACGGTAATAACGGTCGCTTTGAGGGTGCCCGTGTTGGCACTGCAGAGGAATTAAGAGCGGTTCTGGATGCAGAAATGGAGAAGAAAGCATCCGGTTTTTAAGTTGGAAAAAAGGTTAGGCAAGAAAAATAATAATCGCATAAGAAGAGAGGCTGCTTCGTGATGAGGCAGCCTCTTGAAATTTATACCCTGTCAATTCATTCAACTAGCGGCTGACTGCTATTTACAACATAAGCGTGTATAATAGAAAAAGCAAAGGGAGGAAACCGATTATGAGACAGTTAATCAATTGTCTTTACACAGGAGACCAATCACGCAAAAGAGGTGAAAAGATTCTTGAAGGACGATGCCTTAAAGATCGCCAAATGGCAGCGGGAGCATAAATGCAGATACCGCACGGCCGGAGGCTGCCAGAGCTTTGGCGCGTTTGGCGGAGGATATGGATACTATTTTGTGCCGAATAGCATGGGGATTTCCAGAACGGTAACCTGCGCCTGTGGTGCGGAATTGGATCTGTCCTCATATAGTTAGGATAGTGAGCGTGAATCTTAGGCGGTTCAATTGCCGTTGTAATACACGAAAACATGAAATGGAATTTCTTTTTCATGGTGTCAGGTCATTTTGATGCCGCTCTGAAAAAGAAATTCCTTTTCTTTTTTTGCGCCGGCCATGTTTGTTGACGATGCCCGGACAGAAGGGTATAATGATTCTAATAAAACAGAAGGGGAAGATAGAGCATGCAAAAGACAAATTCTGTAGAAGGCCTGAAGTGTGATCTGGAAAAGCTGCAGCATCTGACAGACGCATTGGTGCCGGATCTATCCCAAATAAATTTCCGGTCATCGAAAAATACCGGAGCTCTTTTATAAAAAAACATAAGGATGCGATCCAGAAGGCACTTCCGGTCAGCAATTCTTATGGACAGAAGGTAACAACCCCGGAGGAGGTCGAGATCGGAATGCTTATTTATATGGTGGGAAACCAGCTGATCCACGTAAGCAGCAGTGAGTATCAGGAAATGGAATGCTTCCGGGATGCCAGAAATAAACTGGCACACTTAAACGTGATCGATTTTGGGAGCGCAGACCTGATCCTGAGGAAGGCAGAAGCCTTATAAAATATATGCTTAAGATGATGGGAGACACACTATGGACGAGACTAGAAAAGCTGAAGGATGGACTGATCGCAAGAAAGGAGAAGCTATGGAAAACTTACAGACTAACGCAATGATCGTAAATGAAAATGACCATGTGATCATGACAACAGAGCTGGTAAAGGGGGGACAGATGCTTTGTTGGAGGGACGCAGGCGGGATTCATACGCTTCCTGCGCTGGAGGACATTCCAAAGTACCATAAGGCCGCGGTAAAAGCAGTGAAGCAGGGAGAGCAGGTGTTGAAATACGGGGAGAATATTGGCCGTGCATTGGCGGATATCGAGCCGGGAGCATGGGTACATACACACAATATCAGCGATTATCCGGAGGTGAAATGATATGAAATTCCAGGGGTATCTTCGAAAAGACGGAAAAGTAGGGATCCGCAACCATGTGGTGGTCATGCCTGGCGTGATCTGTGCGGAAATAGCAGCAAAAAAGATCGCAGCAGCCTGTGACGCAGTATTCCTTCCAAACCCGGTTGGCTGTGGCTTGAACCCGAAGGATATGGTAGTGATGATGGACGTTTTGTCTGGGATTTTGGCGAATGCCAATGTATACGGTGTCCTGATCGTAGGGCTTGGCTGCGAGTTTATTAAGGAGGAGCAGTACCGGGAGGCAATCTGGAAAAAGTCAGAAAAGCCAGTTCATTATGTGGGAATCCAGGCAGAGGGAGGCCTTGGAAAAACCATAGAAAAGGGAAGTGTTCTGGTCCGCCAGCTGCAGCAGGAGGCAGCTGCGGTTCTAAGAACAGAGGCAGATCTTTCTGACTTGATCCTGGGGCTGGAGTGCGGCGGCTCTGACCCGACCTCCGGCTTTTCTTCCAACACTGTGCTGGGGCTGGTCACCGATGAGGTGATCGATGCGGGAGGTACGGCGATCCTGAGTGAGACGGCTGAGGCCATTGGTGCTGAACATATTTTGCGAAAAAGCGGAAGAACCCCAGAGATCGGAGAGCAGATCTACCAGGCCATCATTGACTGGGAGCGGAACCGCTATGCAGAATCCGGGCAGGATGTGCGCTGCGGGAATCCTTCCCCGGGCAATATGGCGGGAGGTATCACCACGCTTACCGAGAAGTCACTGGGCTGTATCCATAAGGCGGGTTCCAGACCGTTTGACGGCTGTTATGAGTATGGCCAGTGGATCGATAAAAAAGGTCTGTATTTTGTAAATGCGGCTGCGTCCGATGTGTTAAATGTCACGGCGTTAGTGGCTGCGGGTGCAACTCTGGTTGCTTTTACAACAGGACTGGGCAACCCGATTGGAAATCCGGTCACACCGGTCATAAAGATCACAGGAAACCACGATACGGCGCAGGCACTGTATGAGATCATTGATGTGGATACCAGTGCCAGCATCCGGGGGGAAAAGACCCTGGAGGAATTAAAAGAAGAGATGCTGTCCTGCTTCCAGGAAGTTATGAATGGAAGACAGACCCGTGCTGAGGAAAACGGAGCGGTCGAGATCAGCATCAACCAGAGCTATAGCTACGCATAGGGTGCAGACCCGGCGCGCTCAATGATCTTCGGATGCTGCGGTCGGTCCGCTACCTTTATACGGCAAAGCGCAATGACGAAGGAAAGCTAGTCTATCATATTGACGGTCTGAACCTGTCAGCGGAGGATTTTGCCTATCCGGGCACACTCATCGAGGACGAGATGATCCCTTATATCGATACGGCCTTATCCGGTGAGACCGTATATTCCCAGGAGATCATGGATAGGATACGACCTGGGGACATATTTTCACAGCCTGCTATCCGGTTTATGAAAAGGAAAACCCGGGACGTTTCCGCACGAAAAGGAAGGCTGGTGTATCACTGAGATTTCCGTAGAAGACAACGGGATCGGTATATCGGAGGAATTCCAGCAGCATATTTTTGAGGCATTTAATAGACAGATAATTGCGAATTTTGTATAATAAAAATTTTGTTAAGAAACAGGAAAGAAGGAACGTGAACGGATATGACAGACAATATTTTTCTTGCGGACAAAAAACCGATCAGCTTCGGTGAGTATTTACAGTATGACCCAGACAGCCGTGGAAACCTGGGAGATGAGCTTCCGGTCATGGTATACCGGATGCTGGAATATTCTATGAAGGACGAGCTTATCCGACGGTTTGGAAAAGAAACCCAGATCGATATCTTCCGGAAGGCCGGATGGAAGGCGGGCGAATATTTTGCAAAGAATTTCCTGGACCTGACGCTTCCGTTAGACCAGTTCGTAGGCGGACTCCAGCAGAAGCTTTCCGAATTAAAGATCGGGGTGCTCCGCATTGAAGATATCAATGAGGAAACCGGTGAGATCATCCTGACTGTATCGGAGGATGCAGACTGCTCTGGCCTTCCGGTACTCGGGGAGACAGTCTGCAATTATGATGAAGGCTTTATTTCCGGGATCCTGTCGACCTATTCCGGGAAAAAATATGAGGCGATCGAGGTGGACTGCTGGGCAACCGGGGACCGTGTGTGCCGTTTCCGGGCTGAGGTTACAGAATAAAGCGCAGCATGGGGCATAACCGGACTGGGAAAGCAGGCCATGGCGGGAATGCAAAACAGTGATGAAAACAGGAGCTTGGTGTATGGACGATGAACGAAATTGTGACTTATTATTTGAATATCTGAGAAGCATCTTGTATGATGCGAAGCCACAGCCGCTGGATCTGGAACGTCTGGATGAGCCCTTCAAAAAGCTTGGCATGGGTCTGCAGTATCTGGACCGTGCCGTGCAGGAGATGAAGGCATATTCGGCTGCGCTGTCAAACGGAACCCTTTCGGCAGAGGCACCGGGGAGAGATAATTTTCTCTGTGAAAACTTAAAGAATATCCACGCGAATTTAAATCACCTGACCTGGCAGGCAAAGCAGGTAGCGAAGGGAGATTACTCCCAGAAGGTATCGTACCTGGGCGAATTCTCAGAGGCGTTCAATACCATGACAGAGCAGTTAAAGCAGCGCGAGGGTGTGCTGATCGAGGAGGCACAGCAGGAAAAGCAGCAGGCATCCCTCGATCCGCTGACGCAGATAGGAAACCGCTATTATTTCCAGCGGGAGATCGAGCAGCTGCTGCAGACGGAGGCAGAGCTGGTGTTTTGTTACTGTGACCTGGACCATTTGAAATACATCAACGACAACTATGGCCACAGTGAGGGAGACTGCTATCTCCGCCATTTTGTCGATTCCGTGAAGAAGGCCACGCGCGAAAACGACCTGTTTGCCCGTCTTGGCGGTGATGATTCTGTATTATCCTGAAGGATTGCCCAAAGGAGGTTGCGTACAGCAAAATGTACTGGATCCAGCATGATTTTGCGAAGCAATCGGACAAGCCCTATGAGAAAAATTTCAGCTTTGGTATTGTACGGGTTCCGGCTAAACACGGTCCGGTGGACTTAGAAGCGCTGCTTCACAAGGCTGACCAGGCTATGTACCAGCAAAAAAGGATGCATTATCTGGCACAGCACCATCAAATGACGGCAGAGTAAAGGGGGAAAAAGGTATCGCAGGAAAGCTTAATGATTTGAATTGGATAATATGCACAAGAAAACATGACAAAATTTGTCAAGTTTGTGCACACTTTTCGCTTCTGGTATGATACTATAATGGACGTAAACCCCCCAATACATTATATAGTTTTTGCAACAAAACGAAATACCTTCTCCTGAAATGACCGGTTCCCCAACCGGTCATTTCGTCGTTTCATAGGAAATTGTGTCCTATGAAACAAAAACGCGCCGCGAGGATCGCACTGCGGCGGGATAATCAGATAAAATCCGGGGGATGAGGAGGCAAAATCCTATGGAAGTATATGTATATATGATGCGTGTGGATGATCCGATCACGGCTTCACAGGAAGCATCTTTAAAAAGCCGTCTTTCCACAGCAAGACAGAACAAAATAGAAAAGCTCCGCTACGACGCAGACAAACGCCTGTCTCTTGGTGCGGGGCTTCTTTTGGATCATGGGTTAAGCCAGTTTGGACTGAAGGAGCGGGAGGAAGAATTTGGTACGGTTGAAAATGGGAAACCCTGCCTGAAAAACCATCCGGGGATCCAGTTTAACCTGTCGCATTCCGGTGCCATGGTCATGGCTGCCTTTACATGCCAGAAAGCCAAAAAGGAATCCGGATGCGCTGGGACATCCATTTTTTCTGCTGCCGGGGAAGGGCAGGCCTGCCCGGTCGGATGCGATGTGGAGCGGAAACAGAAGGCCCGCATGGATGTAGCCAGGCGTTTCTTTGCTCCTTGCGAGCAGCAGCTTCTTTTGTCTGCGAAGACGCAGGAAGAACAGGATCTGTTATTTAGCCGCTTGTGGACGCTAAAAGAAAGTTTTCTGAAAGTGGATGGGAAGGGCATGGCGATGGCCCTTGACAGCTTTGCCATAGAGCCTGGAAAAACGCCAAGGCTCGCCGGGATACATGGCAGCCAGTACCATTTCCGGGAATTTCAGCTTGCGGATTACTGTGCGTCGGTGTGCGTGAAGCGGAAAGACCTGACAGAGGATGACAAGTTTTTTTTCTCTTTTCAAAACCTGCAAGATATGGTATGATACCGTTAGAATTTAAAAAGGAGAAATCTGACCATATGGATATGAAACGAGTGTTTTTGAAGTTAAGCGGTGAAGCACTTGCCGGACCGAAAAAAACCGGTTTTGACGAAGATACAGTCAAAGAGGTTGCCAGACAGGTGAAAATTTCCGTAGATGCAGGCGTGCAGGTCGGCATTGTTATCGGAGGAGGTAACTTCTGGAGAGGACGCACCAGCGACGCGATCGAGCGCACCAAGGCAGACCAGATCGGCATGCTGGCTACCATCATGAACTGCATTTATGTTTCGGAAATCTTCCGCAACGCAGGCATGAAGACAGAGGTTCTGACACCGTTTGTCTGCGGTGCTGTGACAGAGCTGTTTTCCAAGGATAAGGCAAACCGCTATTTCGAGGAAGGCAAAGTTGTATTCTTTGCAGGCGGCACCGGACATCCGTATTTCTCTACCGATACCGGTATTACCCTGCGTGCAGTGGAGATGGACGCAGACTGCATTCTGCTTGCAAAATCCATCGACGGTGTGTATGACAGCGATCCGGCCAAGAACCCGGATGCAAAGCGCTACGACACCATCAGCATCCAGGAGGTCATCGACAAAAAGCTTGCTGTGGTCGACCTGACCGCATCCATCATGTGCATGGAGCACAAAATGCCTATGGCAGTATTCGATTTAAATGAAAAAGACAGCATTGCAAACGCAATGCAGGGAAAAATAAACGGCACGATCGTGACCGTCGATTAACAGGAGGACACTATGCAGGAACACTTAAAGTTATACGAGGACAAAATGGAGAAATCTCTGGATGTGCTGCTCGACGAGTATGCATCCATCCGCGCAGGACGTGCTAACCCGCATGTACTGGACCGCATCCGTGTAGACTATTACGGAACCCCGACCCCGCTCCAGCAGGTCGGCAACGTCAGCGTACCGGAGGCACGCATGATCGTGATCCAGCCGTGGGAGAAGAATCTGTTAAAGGAGATCGAGAAAGCAATCCTGGTTTCTGATCTGGGCATCAACCCGACCAACGACGGTAACGTGATCCGCCTGGTATTCCCGGAGTTAACCGAGGAGCGCCGTAAAGATCTTGCAAAGGATGTAAAGAAAAAAGGGGAAGGTGCGAAGGTTGCGATCCGTAACATCCGCCGTGACGCCATCGACAGCATCAAGAAAATGGAAAAAGCAGGAGACATCTCCGAGGATGATTTAAAGCAGGGCGAAGAGAAGATCCAGAAGATCACTGACAAGATGATCGAGAAAGTGGACAAGGCCATCGAGACAAAGACCAAGGAGATCATGACTGTCTAGTCCCTTGCTGGCTGCAAAACCGACAAGCAGCAATAGAAATGGGTAACTGTGAGACACAAGGCAGTTACAAAATCTGAAAAGGGTAGGGGGAGAGCAATCTTCCCCCTTTTCTTTGTATTGATCATGGGAGGAATATTATGTCTGGACAATTAGAGGGAATGGTGATCCCAAAGCATGTGGCCCTGATCCTGGACGGCAACGGCCGCTGGGCGAAAAAACGCGGTCTGCCGCGCTCCATGGGACACAAGGAAGGCTGTGTGACGGTAGAAAAAACCGTAGAGATCGCAGCCCGCATGGGAATTGAATATTTAACAGTGTATGGCTTTTCCACGGAAAACTGGAAGCGCTCCGCAGAGGAAGTCGGTGCGCTGATGCAGCTGTTCCGTTTTTATATGGTGCGTCTGTTAAAAGTAGCTTCTGCCAACAATGTCCGGGTTAAGATGATCGGGGACCGTACCCGTTTCGACCAGGACATCATCGATGGCATTAACCGTCTGGAGTCAGAAACAAAAGACAATACCGGTCTGACGTTCGTGATCGCGGTCAATTACGGCGGCCGGGATGAGATCACCCGTGCAGTGAAAAAGCTGGCTGAGGACTGTCTGGCAGGAAAACAGAGTGCGGAGGAGATTACCGAGCAGGTTGTTGCATCGTATCTGGATACTGCCGGAATGCCAGACCCGGATCTTCTGATCCGCACCAGCGGCGAGATCCGGCTTTCCAACTATCTGCTGTGGCAGCTTGCCTATACCGAGATTTATGTGACAGACTGCCTGTGGCCGGACTTTGACCAGGAAGAGCTGGAAAAAGCAATCATGGCCTACAATAAACGCGACCGGCGTTACGGCGGGGTAAAACAGGCATAAGGAGGAAACCGTATGTTTACAAAACGGCTTGTAAGCGGTATTATTCTCGTCATTCTTGCTATTATAGTAGTGGGAAAGGGCGGAGCACTGTTGTACGGAGTGACAGCGCTGATCTCCCTGATCGGCCTGTTTGAGCTGTACCGGGTGCTGAAAATTGAAAAGAACGCCATGGGAATCGTTGGGTATCTGACAGCGGTTTCGTATTATGGGCTGGTGTGGTTTGACGGGCATCATTATGTGACTCTGATGGCAATTGCTGCACTTATGGTCATGATGGCGATCTACGTGTTTACCTTCCCAAAATACCGGACAGAAGAGGTGGCAGAATCCTTTTTTGGCGTCTTCTATGTGGCGGTGATGCTGTCCTATCTGTACCAGGTGCGTGCCATGGGAGACGGAAAGTATCTGGTATGGCTGATCTTTTTAAGCTCCTGGGGCTGCGATACCAGCGCCTACTGTGTTGGTATGCTGCTTGGAAAACATAAGCTGGCTCCTGTCTTAAGCCCGAAAAAGTCCATTGAGGGGGCCGTGGGCGGTGTAGCAGGCGCAGCACTTTTAGGCTTCTTATTTGCCACGGTATTTGGCGGACACATGACAGAGCTGATGTATCCAAGACTGGCATGCACGCTGTCCTGTGCCATTGCGGCTGTCATCTCCCAGATCGGGGACTTGGCGGCTTCTGCCATCAAGCGGAACCATAACATCAAAGATTACGGCAACCTGATCCCGGGCCATGGCGGAATCCTGGACCGGTTCGACAGTATGCTGTTTACGGCTCCGGCGATTTTCTTTGCGCTTTTATTTTTGCCGTAACAGGACTCTGTTTTGATCGTCCGTATTGAAAATTATATGCCAGTCTGCATAATACAGGCTGGAAAAGGAGATACAAATGAAACGTATAGCGATTTTAGGTTCTACCGGCTCCATCGGTACCCAGACCCTGGAAGTCGTGGAGAACAATCAGGATATTCAGGTAACGGCCCTGGCAGCCGGAAGTAACATTGTACTGCTCGAGGAGCAGATCCGCAAATTCCATCCGACACTGGTGTGCGTATGGGATGAGAAGAAAGCGGCAGAATTAAAAACAAACATTGCCGATCTTTCCGTGAAGGTGGTAAGCGGCATGGATGGTCTTTTGGAGGTGGCCGTCCAGCCAGAGTCAGAGATTTTAGTAACAGCGATCGTAGGCATGATCGGCATCCGCCCGACGATCGCAGCCATGAAGGCAGGAAAAGATATTGCGCTGGCAAATAAGGAAACGCTGGTAACGGCAGGACATATCATCATGCCGCTTGCAAAAGCGGTTGGTGTGAAGATCCTTCCGGTCGACAGCGAGCACAGTGCTATTTTCCAGAGCTTAAACGGCGAAGACAAAAAAGCGATCCACAAGATCCTGTTAACGGCATCCGGTGGTCCGTTCCGTGGCTGGACGAAAGAACAGTTGGCAGGTGTGCGCCCGGAGGATGCCTTAAAGCATCCAAACTGGACCATGGGAAGAAAGATTACGATCGATTCATCGACTATGGTGAACAAGGGTCTGGAGGTCATGGAGGCGCGCTGGCTGTTTGGCGTGGAGATGGACCAGGTCCAGGTGGTAGTCCAGCCACAGAGTGTCATTCACTCTATGGTAGAGTTTGAGGACGGTGCAGTCATTGCGCAGCTTGGCACTCCGGATATGAAGCTGCCGATCCAGTATGCCCTCTATTATCCGGAGCGGAAGTTTTTGCCGGGAGAGCGTCTGGATTTTGCAAAGCTGGGAAGAATTACGTTTGAGAACCCGGATATGGAAGTCTTCCGTGGCTTAAAGCTTGCTTATGCAGCAGGAACACGCGGCGGTTCCCTTCCGACGGTTTACAATGCGGCAAACGAGTATGCTGTAGGGAAATTCTTAAATCGCGAGATTTCCTACCTGACCATCATCGATATGATCGAGGGTGCCATGGAGCATCACAAGGTCGTGGAAAACCCGGATGTAGATGCGATTCTTGCCGCAGAGCGGGAAACTTATGAATATATAGAAAGCAGGTGGTAGTTTGCTGAACATTCTTGCAGCAGTGCTGCTGTTTGGATTTATCGTACTGGTGCACGAATTCGGACATTTTCTGCTGGCAAAATGCAGCGGGATCGGAGTTGTGGAATTCTCGGTCGGCATGGGACCGCGCCTGGTCAGTTTTCAAAAAGGCGAGACCCGCTATTCCATCAAGGCGCTTCCGTTTGGAGGTTCCTGCATGATGGTGGGAGAGGACGCAGAAAATCCGGACCCGAAGGCTTTTAACAATAAGCCGGTATTATCCCGCATCGCGGTGATCGCGGCGGGGCCGGTATTTAACTTTATCCTGGCATTTTTATTTGCCATGATCATTGTAGCACAGGTGGGCCACGACGCTCCGGTCTTAACCGGGGTTATGGAAGGCAGCCCGGCTGAGGAGGCAGGACTGCAGGCAGGTGACTGCATCACAAAGATCAACGGACGCCACATTACGGCGTACCGGGATATCATGCTGTATACGTTTTCCCACCCGGGACAGGAGATGAAGGTGCAGTTTACAAGACCTTCCTCCGGTCTGGCCGGCACAGAAGCAGGAAACTCTGCGGAAACGGCAACAGGCAACAAAGCCGGAGCTTCTGCAGAAGCAGCAGGGAAGAACGATGGTCCGACCTCCGGTATGGTGGTTCTGACCCCGCGCTTTAGCGAGGAATACAACTCCTACATGATGGGTGTCCAGTTTGGCGGCTACCAGAAGGTACACGGACTTTGGCCGCTCATTCACTACAGTGCCTATGAGGTAAAATACTGTGTCATGTCCACGATGGACAGTCTTGGTATGCTGTTCCGGCATCAGATCCGTGCTGAGGAGGCTGTGACCGGTCCGGTCGGTATCGTGAACATGGTAGGGGAAACTGTGCAGGAGGGGCGCCAGATCGGTGCCCGTGCTGTGGTTTTGGTCTTGGCAAACTGGGTTCTGCTTTTAAGCTCCAGCCTCGGGATCATGAATCTTTTGCCGATCCCGGCCCTGGATGGCGGACGTCTCGTGTTCCTGCTCATTGAGCTGGTGCGCGGAAAGCCGGTCGACCCGGAAAAAGAGGGCATGGTGCATATGGCCGGTATGGCAGTGCTGATGACGCTTATGGTTCTGGTCCTTTTTAATGATATCCGGAACCTGATGTAGTGCGAATAGGATGAGCGAAAGTGAGCCGGAAATCTGCAAGCAGATTTCCGGCGAACGGCATGTGTGATGAAATCACGATATAGAAACGAAAAGGGGAATTGCAAATGGAACGCAAAATGACAAAGGAGATCCAGATCGGAAACCGGAAGATCGGAGGAGGCAATCCGATCCTGATTCAGTCAATGTGCAACACCAAAACGGAGGATGCAGCGGCAACCGTGGCACAGATCTTAAAGCTGGAGCAGGCGGGCTGTGATATCATCCGTGTGGCAGTGCCGACCATGGAGGCAGCAGAAAGCTTAAAGGCAATCAAACGCCAGATCCATATTCCGCTGGTGGCAGACATCCATTTTGATTACCGTCTTGCCATTGCAGCCATGGAGTGCGGCGCAGACAAGATCCGCATCAATCCGGGAAACATCGGAAGCCGGGAACGCGTGCAGGCAGTTGTGGATAAGGCGAAGGAATACGGGGTGCCGATCCGCGTCGGCGTAAACAGCGGTTCCCTGGAAAAGCCGCTCATTGAAAAGTACGGCGGCGTGACAGCGGAGGGCATTGTTGAGAGCGCCCTGGAGAAGGTTGCCATGATCGAGCAGATGGGGTACGACAATCTTGTCATCAGCATCAAATCCTCCGATGTTCTGATGTGCGTAAAGGCACATGAGATCATCAGCAAAAAGACGGATTACCCGCTGCATGTCGGCATTACCGAATCCGGTACGCTGACTTCCGGAAATATCAAGTCTGCAGTGGGACTTGGCATTATTCTTCATGAGGGAATCGGAGACACCATCCGTGTTTCCTTAACCGGCGATCCGGTCGAAGAGATCAAATCCGCGAAGCTGATCTTAAAAACCCTGGGACTCCGGAAGGGTGGCGTGGAGGTTGTTTCCTGTCCGACTTGCGGAAGAACGAAGATCGACCTGATCGGTCTGGCAAACCAGGTAGAAAATATGGTAACCGAGTTTGACCAGCTTGACGTGAAGGTAGCAGTTATGGGCTGTGTTGTCAATGGACCGGGCGAAGCAAAAGAGGCAGATCTTGGCATTGCAGGTGGCTGCGGGGAGGGACTTCTGATCCGCAAGGGCGAAGTGATCCGCAAGCTGCCGGAGAATGAGCTGCTTTCTGCGCTTCACGCTGAGCTTGCGGCACTTGCGAAGGAACAGGGGAAGTTATAATACATGAAACCATTTTTGGAAGTATTTCCGGGCTTACATATGACAGACCAGATGCAGGAGCTTTTAACCCTGGTAAATGTGGACCGCGTGTCCCTCACCAGGGATAGAAGCTCTCTTCGTGTCTATATCGTAAGTCCCAGACTGATCGATAAACGAAATATCTGGTCCCTGGAAAAAGGTATCCGGGACCAGCTTTTCCCGGGAAAGCAGATCCAGATCCGTATTTTTGAGAAATATACGCTGTCTGAGCAGTATACGCCGGAAAAACTGTTAACGGCATACAAAGATAGCCTGCTCGCAGAGCTGAAGGAATATAGTATTGTAGAGTATTCGATCTTCCGGAAAGGAGCATGTACCTTCCCAAAGCCGGATCTTCTTCATATGACGGTGGAAGATACCATGGTCAACCGCGATAAGGCCGGTGAGCTGAAGCGGGTGCTGGAAAAGGTTTTTCACGAGCGCTGCGGACTGCCTGTGGAGATTGAATACGAGTATGTTGAGCCCACGCGTGCCAAGGCTTCCATTGAGCGGGAGCTGCAGGCGAAGCAGGAGGCAGAGCGCATGACGGCGAAGGTCGCTGCGGTGCTTGGACTGAATGCGGCAACCGGAACCGACGGGGAAGCACTCCCGGCAGGAGCCGGTGACTTTGGACACAGCGGACATGGAAACGGAGCAGCCGGTGCAGGAGCACATGGCGCAGCGGGACAGAATGGAAGTGCCGGAAAGAACCAGGCCGGAAGCAATCCGGGAGCGAACGGCCAGAATGGCAAAAACGGACAGGCCGGTGCCGGAAAAGCGGCTGCGGCAAACGGAGCAAATGGCGGCAAGAACGGAGGCTTCTCCGGTGGGGAAGCACGTCCGGGACAGCTGCGCTCCGGCAAGAAAGACTTTAAGAAGAATGACTGGAGCTCCGGCGGCTACCGCAAGAAGTCCGATAACCCGGATGTCTTATTCGGCCGTGATTTCGAGGATGACTTTACGGAGATTGAAAAGATCGAAGGAGAGATGGGGGAGGTTACTATCCGCGGCAAGATCCTGGATAAGGACAGCAGGGAGCTGCGCAGCGGAAAGACCATTATCATTTTCCACATTACGGATTTTACCGATACCATTACCGTAAAAGTCTTTGCGAATGAAGATACGCTGGAAGATCTAAATGCGGCGATCAAGCCGGGAACCTTCATCCGTCTGCGCGGCATGACAACGATCGACCGGTTTGACGGCGAACTGACGATCGGTTCTGTGCGCGGTATTAAGAAAGCAGAAGATTTCACCAGCAAACGTATGGACCACAGTCCGGTGAAGCGCGTGGAGCTGCATTGCCATACCAAGATGAGCGATATGGATGGTGTGTCCGATGTGGCGAGCATCATCAAAAAAGCCAAGGAGTGGGGAATGGAAGCGCTGGCAGTGACTGACCATGGCTGCGTGCAGGCCTTCACGGAGGCCAGCCATGCGCTGGATAAAAACGATCCGTTTAAGATGCTCTACGGTGTGGAAGGCTACCTGGTTGACGATATGAAGGAGCTGGTAGAAAACGCCAGGGGCCAGACCTTTGCGGACTCCTTTGTGGTGTTCGATATCGAGACCACCGGCTTTAGCCCGGAGAAAAATAAGATCATCGAGATCGGTGCGGTGAAGGTAGAAAAGGGCGTGATCACCGATAAGTTCAGTACCTTTGTCAACCCGGATGTGCCGATCCCGTTTGAGATTGAGCAGCTGACGGGCATCAACGACAACATGGTCCTCCCGGCACCGAAAATCGACGTGATCCTGCCGCAGTTTCTGGAATTCTGCGAGGGCTGCAGCCTGGTGGCGCACAATGCATCCTTCGATGTGAGCTTTATCGCCCAGAATGCCATGCTGCTCGGTCTGCCGTTTGACCCGACGGTCCTGGACACGGTGGCGCTTGCAAGACATCTCTTGCCGAATTTAAATCGTTTTAAGCTGGATACCGTCGCAAAGGCTTTGAATATTTCTTTGGAGAATCATCACCGGGCAGTCGATGATGCAGGCTGTACCGCAGAAATTTTTGTAAAATTCATTGAGATGTTAAAGGAACGCGGCATAGAGGATCTGGAGCAGTTAAACCGCATGAGTACGCTCAGCGCGGACATGATCAAGAAGCTGCCGACCAACCACATCATCATCATTGCAAAAAATGAGGTGGGCCGTATCAACTTATACCGTCTGGTGTCCTGGTCCCATATCGATTATTTCGCAAAGCGTCCGCGTATTCCAAAGAGTGTGCTGAGCCAGTACCGGGAAGGCCTGCTCATCGGCTCTGCCTGTGAGGCGGGAGAACTGTACCAGGCACTGCTTCGCGGACTTCCGGAGGCGGATATTGTCAAGATCGCGAATTTTTACGATTTCCTGGAGATCCAGCCGCTTGGAAACAACGCATTTATGCTGCGCGATGAAAAGAGTCCGGTCAAGACTGAAGAAGACTTAAAAGATTTAAACCGCCGCATTATAAAGCTTGGTGAAACGCTTGGAAAGCCGGTCTGCGGCACCTGTGACGTGCATTTCTTAAATCCGGAGGATGAGGTTTACCGCCGTATCCTGATGGCCGGACAGGGCTTTACCGATGCCGACCAGCAGGCTCCGCTGTATTTAAGAACGACAGAGGAGATGCTGAAGGAATTTGAATACCTCGGCCCGGATAAGGCAGAAGAGGTTGTCATTACCAACACCCGCATGATCGCGGACATGTGTGAGAAGATCTCGCCGGTGCGCCCGGATAAGTGCCCGCCGGTCATTGAAAATTCCGATGAGACTTTGCGTAAGATCTGTTACGACCAGGCCCATGAGATGTATGGGGAAGACCTGCCGCAGATCGTATCAGCGCGTCTGGAAAAGGAGCTGAACTCCATCATTTCCAATGGTTTCGCCGTGATGTATATCATCGCACAGAAGCTGGTATGGAAGTCGAATGAGGATGGCTATCTGGTTGGCTCCCGTGGTTCCGTAGGTTCTTCCTTCGTGGCGAACATGGCAGGTATCACAGAAGTAAATTCGCTAAGCCCGCATTACCTGTGCCCGAAATGCCATTATTCGGATTTTGACTCTGCGGATGTAAAGAAATTCTCCGGTATGGCCGGCTGTGATATGCCGGATATGCGCTGCCCGAAGTGCGGCACCATGATGACAAAACAGGGCTTTGATATCCCGTTCGAGACTTTCCTGGGATTTAAGGGCGATAAGGAGCCGGATATCGATTTAAACTTCTCGGGTGAGTACCAGAGTAAGGCGCATGATTATACCGAGGTTATCTTCGGAAAAGGCCAGACCTTCCGTGCAGGGACCATCGGTACGCTTGCAGATAAGACTGCGTTTGGTTTTGTAAAGCGCTATTACGAGGAGCGCGGTATCCATAAGCGAAACTGCGAGATCGACCGCATTGTGCAGGGCTGCGTCGGTGTACGCCGGACGACCGGCCAGCATCCGGGCGGTATTGTCGTACTGCCGATCGGGGAGGAAATCTATTCCTTTACCCCGGTCCAGCGCCCGGCAAACGATATGACGACCTCCACGGTGACCACACATTTCGATTACCATTCGATCGACCATAACCTGCTAAAGCTTGATATTTTAGGACATCAGGACCCGACCATGATCCGTATGCTGCAGGATTTAACCGGCCTGGACCCGGTAAAAGATATTCCGCTGGATTCTCCGGAGGTCATGTCCCTGTTCCAGAACACCTCTGCTTTAGGCATCACGCCGGACGACATCGGCGGCTGTAAGCTTGGTGCGCTTGGAATCCCGGAGTTTGGTACGGACTTTGCGATGCAGATGTTACTTGACGCGCAGCCGAAATATTTTTCTGACCTGGTCCGCATTGCCGGACTGGCACATGGTACCGATGTATGGCTGGGCAACGCGAAGGACCTCATCTTAAGCGGGCAAGCCACCATTCAGACAGCAATCTGCTGCCGAGATGATATCATGGTGTATCTGATCCAGATGGGACTGGAGGAGGGACTCTCCTTCACCATCATGGAGAGCGTGCGAAAGGGTAAGGGACTGAAACCGGAGTGGATCGAAGAAATGAAAAAGCACGATGTTCCGCAGTGGTACATCGACTCCTGCTTAAAGATCAAGTACATGTTCCCGAAGGCCCATGCGGCGGCCTACGTTATGATGGCATGGCGTGTGGCGTACTGTAAGGTTTTCTATCCGCTGGCTTACTATGCGGCATTTTTCAGTATCCGCGCGAACGGATTTTCTTATGAGCTGATGTGTCTGGGACGTGATAAGCTGGAATACCATCTGGCGGACTTTAAAAAGAGAGCGGACTCGCTCTCAAAGGCCGAGCAGGATACCCTGCGCGATATGCGTATCGTCCAGGAAATGTATGCGCGTGGCTTTGATTTTATGCCAATCGACATTTACCGTGCCCAGGCAGACCGTTTCCAGGTGATCGACGGAAAGCTGATGCCATCTTTAAGCAGCATCGCAGGTCTGGGCCTGAATGCAGCGGAGGGTGTGGTTTACGCGGCGAAGGATGGTCCGTTCTTATCGCGCGAGGATTTCAGAAACCGTACCAAGGTCAGTAAGACGATCTGCGACCTGATGAACGATCTGGGACTTTTAGGAGATCTGCCGGAGAGCAACCAGCTGTCGCTGTTTGATTTCTAAAAGAGGCACAGAATGCTTGGTTTGCAGGGAGATGGTTTCTTTGCCATACAACATTTTTCGACAGAATGTGCAAAAGGGATTTACAACCACAGGTCTTCCTGGTTATAATTAAGTATTAAATTGATGTAAAATCGAAATCAAGATATCTGCTGTCTGCGCAGCGCGTAAGCAGTGGTATAGTATCAAATAAAGGGAAAGTGAGAAACAAAAAGATGGGAATTGTAGTGATCGGTGCTGTATTTATGGACCTTAAGGGGTATTCCACATCCCCGTATATCCCATCCGGACGAAATGCCGGTATCATCGTACAGAACCATGGTGGGGTATCCAGAAATGTAGCAGAGGATATTGCGAATGTAGAATTGAAGCCAACCTTTGTCAGCCTGGTGGATGACAACTCGATGGGAGAGGATATCATCCGCAAACTGGACCGCCATAAAGTAAACACCAAGTATATCCGGAAACTTCCGGATGGCATGGGAACCTGGCTGGCTGTATTTGACCATGAGGGAGATGTGGTGGCATCGGTTTCCAAACGGCCGGACCTTACACCGATTGGGAATATTTTAGACGAGCAGGGCGATGAAATCTTCAAAGATGCAGACAGCATTGCGGTAGAGATCGATCTGGATAAGGATATCATGAAAAAAATCTTCCAGTATGCTGAAAAATATAACAAAGATGTATATGCCCTGGTGTCCAACATGACGATCGCAGTAGAGCGCCGTGATTTCTTAAGAAAGACCTCCTGTTTTGTCTGCAACCAGCAGGAGGCAGGCATTCTGTTTTCGGAAGATTATGAGAACAAGACTCCGCAGGAAATGGCAGATATTCTGGCAGACCGTATCAAGTCCGCACGGATTTCCCGCATGGTTGTGACCATGGGCGGAGAGGGCGCAGTCTACGCGGACAGCCACGGAAACCGCGGCTTTGTTCCGGCACTGAAGGTCGATGTTGTCGATACGACCGGAGCCGGTGATGCATTTTTTGCCGGAGTCTGCATGGGTCTCACCTATGGAAAGACCATGGCAGAAGCCTGCAGTATTGGCACACGTCTGGCTTCTACGGTCATTACTACTTCGGAAAACATCTGCCCGCGCTTTATGCCGGAGGAATTTGGAATCAAACCGGTTCAGAAATAAACGATACGGAAGGGAAAAGAACATGGAGAGCATCATAATCGGAATTGCCGGTGGATCCGGCTCAGGTAAATCTACCTTTACAAACAGAATCAAGAGCTATTTTGGGGACGATGTGGCGGTTTTGTACCACGATAACTATTACCGCTGCCAGGACGGAGTTCCGTTCGAGACACGTGTGAAGGTAAATTATGATCATCCGGATTCTCTGGAGACCGATCTTTTGATCGAACACTTAAAGGAGTTAAAGGCAGGAAGATCGATCGAGAGCCCTGTATATGATTACAGCCAGCATAACCGTTCCAACGAAACAGTCCGGATCGACCCGAAGCCGATCATTATCGTAGAGGGAATTCTGCTTCTGGCTGATGAGCGCTTAAGAAGCCTTCTCGACATCAAGGTTTACGTGGAAGCCGATGCGGATGAGCGTATCCTGCGCCGCATTTCCAGAGACGTATCGGAGCGTGGCCGTGATCTGAATGGAATCATTGAGCAGTATCTGACCACAGTAAAACCGATGCATTATCTCTATGTAGAGCCGACCCGTTCCAAGGCTGATGTTGTCATCAACAGTGGTAAAAACGACGTAGCGTTTGACCTGTTTGTCTCCAAGATCAGCCGGCTTCTGGAAGAACGGGAAAAAGAAAGTTAGAAAGCAAAAAGAAATTGCTTCTGATCTTAACGATCGGAAAGGGCGTATTTGGCTACAGCACAGAGCCGCTTCTGATCATGGTAGCAGCGATCGCGGCATTCATTGCATTCCGCGTTGGTGTGACCTGGGACGAGATGATGGATGAGATCTGCACCAAGATCGCAAAAGGCATGCCTGCAATCCTGATCCTGGTTTGCGTTGGTGCCATGGTCGGCACATGGATGGCAGCCGGAACCATTCCGCTTATGATTTATTACGGCGTACAGATCGTAAACCCGAAATTCATGCTGGTTACCGCATTTCTGATCGAGGCAGTGGTATCCGTTGTTACCGGTACCTCCTGGGGTTCCGTTGCGACCATGGGTGTTGCACTCATGGGAATTGCAAGTGCCCTTGGCGTTTCCCTTCCGGCAACTGCAGGTGCATGTATTGCAGGTTCCTACTTCGGCGATAAGATGTCTCCGCTGTCCGATACCACAAACCTGGCTCCGATCGCGGCAGGAAGCACCTTGTACGAGCATATCGGACATATGTTCTACACCACCGTACCGGCAACCATTGTTTCCCTGGTGGTATATGCCATTGCCGGTATGAATGCAAATGTAACTGCAGATATTACCTCTGATACGGTTACCACCTTACTGGATCAGCTTTCTTCCATGTATAGCTGGAATCTGCTGGTCATCATTCCGGTACTGATCGTTCTGGGCGGTTCCCTGCTTCAGAAACCAACCATTCCGGTTATGCTTCTTTCTACTTTCGTAGCAGGTGTTGAGGGAATCTTCATTCAGCACGTGGAATTAGGCGATGTGCTGAAAGCAACCGTAAACGGTTTTAACGTATCCATGATCCACCGCGCAGGCTTCGACACAGAGACTTGCTCTGAGGCAGTAACCAAGCTGTTAAACCGCGGCGGTATGAACGGCATTATGAGCACCACACTTCTGGTATTCTGCGCATTCTGCTTTGCAGGTATCATGAGTAAGGCAGGCTGCCTGGATGTTGTGCTTCAGAAGATCTTAAGCGTGGCAAAGAGCACTGGTGCGCTGATTACTGCAACCGTTGCAGCATGTATCACTATGGCACTGACAACCGGTAACTCTTACCTTTCTATCCTGATCCCGGGCGAGATGTTCCGTGACGCTTACAAAGAGCGCGGACTGGCAGCCAAGAACCTGTCCCGTACCCTGGAGGATGCTGGTACTGTAGTCGTACCGCTGATCCCGTGGTCCGCAGCAGGTGCTTACATGGCATCCACCCTGGGTGTAGAGACACTGGATTATCTCCCGTGGGCAATCCTGTGCTATACCGGCTGGATCTTTGCAATCATCTGGGGCTTCACCGGTTTTGGTATCGCAAAGCTGGAGAATGAGGAGAAAAAGGAGAACTAAATGGTATGTCCAGAGCATATCGATCCACCGGAACTTCCTGTTCCGGTGGAAGTTGTTTCTGCAGAAGGGAAAACGGTGATTCCGGGTTATGTAGACCAGCATGTTCATGTGATCGGAGTTCTTGGAACCGATGGAACCGGGCGTCACCCGGAACCGCTGCTTGCAAAGGTGCGTGGTCTGGAAACAGAAGGAATCAGTGCCTATATGCTGACTGCGTCCTATGAAGATCTGCGGGCCAATCCGGCTAGAGCCAATGGTCTGTACCCGAAAAAAGGCTGTATCCGCCCGGGAAGCGACGCGGATATCCTGTTTTTGGATGAGGAGTTTTTGGTTGATACCGTGTTTGCGCGGGGCAGAAAAATGGTAGAGCATGGAAAAGCACTGGTAAAGGGAACATTTGAAACGAACTAAGAGTTTTAAAGGAGAGCAGACATTATGATCAAGTTACTGAAAAATGCAGAAGTTTACGCACCAGAAAAACTGGGCAAAAAGGATCTTTTGATCGAAGGAGAGAAGGTTCTTCTGATGCAGGATACGATCGAAGGTTATGAGGGGTTTCCGGGAGTGGAAACCTATGACCTGGAAGGAAAAATCCTTGCACCGGCTTACATTGATATGCACGTACACATCACCGGAGGCGGCGGTGAGCAGGGACCGGCTTCCCGTGTGCCGGAATCTCAGCTCAGCGAATTTTTCAAGAACGGAATCACCACGGTAGTCGGACTGCTCGGAACCGATGGCGTAACCCGCAGCGTGGAAAACCTGGTTGCAAAGGCCCGCGCCCTGACTGAAGAGGGCATGACTGTCTACACCCTGACCAGCTCCTACGGCTATCCGCCGACCACCTTGACCGGCAGCGTGGAGCGCGACATCATTCTGGTTCCGCCGATGATCGGTGTAAAGGTAGCAGTATCCGATCACAGAAGCTCCAATCCGGGTGGCGAAGAGCTGATCGCCCTGGCAACTGCAGCACGCAGAGCGGGTTTACTTAGCAATACGCCGGGGCTTGTCACCATGCATATGGGTGACGGGGACGGAAAGCTGGATCCAATTTTCTATGTACTGGATCATTCCGATGTACCGGCAAAGAATCTGCTTCCGACCCACATCTTGCGCAATCCGGGCCTGATCGATGCAGGTGCTGAGCTGGTAAGACGTGGCGGCTACATTGACTGCACCGCAGGCGCAGATGATGTCGAAGTCGAAGAGGATACCATGAAGCTTTATGAGCTTTTACACCGCGACGGCGTAAATCTGGATCATGTAACCTTATCCAGTGACGCATTCGGAAGCCAGCCGCGCTTCAATGAAGAGGGCGAGTGCATCGGCTTAACCTACGCATCTCCCAAATATCTGCACCGTACCATCCAGATCCTGGTAAGAGAGGGCATGCCGCTTGAGCAGGCCTTAAAGCTCTTAACCAGCACTCCGGCTGTCTTACTGGGACAGGAAGGAAAGAAAGGCTGCGTGGCAGAAGGCGCAGATGCCGACCTTTTGGTATTAGATAATGACCTGAACATTGACAGTCTGTTTGCACGCGGTAAAGTGGCTGTGTGGAAACAGGAAGTGAAAATGAAAGGCAGATTTGAGCAGTAAATAGTTGAGATATCCTGCAGGAATGGAACGTACTGCTACTTCTGGAGAATAAACATGACAGACTTATACTTTTTTATTTTAACTGCCATTAATCTTTTTGTTTTGGTGTTCATGTGTGTATTAGTGCAGCTGAGCGAGACCTTGAATCCAAAACAGACAAGAGGATTTCTTTTTACCTTCATTCTGATCGGAGGCATCTCAATCCTTGAGATGATCTCTGTTTTGGTGGACGATGGACCAGTCTGGCTCCGCGCAGTCAATATCCTTTCCAATTATCTTGGATTTGGCTTGACTCCGGCGGTGCCGCTCTGTCTGGTTTATACGATGGAGAGGTCTGAACACATGAAAGGAAGCCTCCGTGTTGCGATCGGTATCGAAGTATTCTATTTTGTGGTATTGACGGTTTCTTTGTTTTCGAAAGGACTGGTCTTTTCGGTGGATGCCGCAAACCATTATTCCAGGGAAGCTGGATTCCGCGTGTATATGCTGATGCATTATGCGGGGATTGCCTATCTTTTATTCAATACACTGGAGATGGCGCAGAACTTTCAGAACCGTGGAAGAAAATTGGTCTACGCACTTGCCGGATTTCTTGCGGTTGGAACACTGGTACAGGTTCTGATTCCGTCAGTCCATATCACATGGCTGTGCGTTACCTTGATCGCAGTGCTCTTTTTCCTGTACTGCAATGAAATGTGGAACCAGCTGGATGGCCTGACCGGACTGCTAAGCCAGAAAAGCTATCTGAACCGTACCTTGAACCTGCGTGCAGAGGATAAGATGCTGATCGTGTTCGATGTAGATGATTTCAAGAATATCAATGATACCTATGGGCATTTGGCGGGTGACCGGTGCCTCAGGGAGATTGCAGGGTGTCTGAAAAAAGCATATAGCCGTTATGGAAACTGTTACCGGATTGGCGGTGACGAATTTTGTGTGCTTTTGTGGCAGGGGGTGGAAAAAGAAGAACTCTGCAAGGAAAAATTTTACTGGGTTATGGAAAAACGCAGAAAGATTGTGACGATTCTTCCGGGAGTTTCCTATGGAAGTGCAGAACTTCTGGAGAAAGAAAGCATCTGCGATGCGAAAGCCCGGGCCGACCAGCACATGTATGAAAATAAAAAGGAACGCAAGGAGCAGAAAACAAGATGATAAACAGTCCGATCATAGAATTTGATGTACACGGGATGCGCACGGAGGAAGCGGTTGCAGCTGTCCAGAAAAAGGTCGAGCAGGCTGGAAATGCCGTATATAAGATCCGTGTGATCCATGGCTATAACGGCGGCACCCGGATTCGCAGCGCGATCCGTGAAGAGTTCAGCTACGGGCGCAAGCCGAAGGTGAAGCGCATTACCATGGGAGCGAATGAGGGAATTACAGAATTGATCTTACGTGAATTATAAAAAAGTGGTTGTTGTGAATGGAATTGCTTTGGCTGATCCATTTCATAACAGCCATTTTTTTATTTCTTTAGAAGGTGTCAGGATGCTGCCATGTTACAAAGACAGGAGTACAAATTGAAAAATTCGTCATTTTTACCTATGAAAATATGCTCGAAACAGGGGGAAAAAACCGTGCAAAAATCTTGTGTACTTGTCGACAAGACAAAAAATGATAGAAAATTCTAAAGCGGAAAAAAGGTGGTTGTTAAATTGGTAACGGAATAAGAGTTGTTGAGGAAGGCTTGAGGCAGAAAAAACAGGTAAAATGATATGTATATATCGACATGTTTGCATGGAAATGTCAAGATTTCTGCATGTTTTGATGAATTGACTGTTCCAATTCTATTCCTTTAAAGTGGGTCAACCAATCATACTTTGTTAAGAAAATTACGCCCAAAAACAGCAAAAAAAAATTGTAAAAGTTACATATTGAACAAAAATAGCACTCTGAATATAATCTGATTATCAAAAATGACCGCGGGACATAAAAACGTAACAAGGATTTCCGAAAGAAATCAAAAAATGCAAAGGGGTAAGTGCTGATATTGATTTAGCAAATTTGGGAGGTGTTTCTATGTTTTTGATGTTTCTGTTGGCCATGATTCCGATCCTGTGGCTGGTTGTTGCGCTGAGTATCTTGAAGATGCCGGGACACAAAGCCTGTGTGATCGCCTGGATCTTAACCGCAGTCTTGTCTATAGCCTGTTGGAAATTTCCGGTTTCCGGAATGGTAACAGCGGCACTGGAGGGTGTGCTGAATGCACTCTGGCCAATCTGTCTGGTTATCATCGCAGCGTTATTTACCTATAACCTGATCTTAAAGACCGGCGCGATGGAAGATATTAAGAAGATGTTAGCAAGTGTTTCCAGAGACAAGCGAGTGTTACTTCTTCTGATCGGCTGGGGATTTGGAAACTTTATGGAAGGTATGGCTGGATTCGGAACCGCAGTTGCAATTCCGGCCTCCATGCTGGCGGGTATCGGGGTTGACCCGATCGGAGCAGTTGTTGGCTGCCTGGTCGTAAACTCGACGCCGACCGCCTTTGGTTCTGTCGGAGTTCCGACGGTAACCCTGGTTTCCGTAGCAGGAGTGGAAACAATGGCACTGTCCACCCATGTGGCAATGCTCCAGTGTATTCTGGCTTTCCTTTCTCCGTTCCTTCTGGTTGTGATCGGGGCAAGAAGCATCAAGGCTCTCAAAGGAATGGTTCCGATGATCCTGGTTGCAGCGTTATCTTACCTGATCCCATGGTATGCAGCCGCCTGCTTCATTGGACCGGAGCTTCCGGACATCATCGGTTCGATCTGCTCCATGGTATGCATTGTTCTGGCATCCAGGGTATTGAACCGGGAAGCAGATCCGGAGTATTGCATCGAAGTTGCAGCGGATGAAAAGAATCACAGCTTTACCATTGGAGAGGGCTTTAAAGCCTGGTGCCCATTCGTTCTGATCTTCATTTTACTGATGGCAACCTCAAACCTGTGCCCGCCGGTCCACAATGCGATCGCCGGGATCAAAACCTCCGTGCAAGTTTACAATGGAGAAAATGCCGGAAAGCTTTCCTTTAGCTGGATCAATACACCGGGTGTGATCATCTTCATTGCGGCAGTGACCGGAGGCCTGGTACAGGGAGCAACGTTTGGTACCATGGCAGAGGTTCTGGTGGAGACACTGAAAAAGTACTGGAAGACGATCGTTACGATCTGCTCGGTCATGGCAACCGCGAAGATCATGAGCTATAGCGGTATGATCTCCGATATTGCAAACCTTCTGGTGGCAGTTGCGGGAAGTGCGTATCCGTGCATTGCACCGCTGATCGGTGCAGTCGGGGCGTTTGTAACCGGCTCGGGAACATCGACCTGTGTACTGTTTGGCGGACTTCAGAGCCAGACTGCAGCATCGCTTGGCTTTGACCCGTCCTGGATGGCAGCGGCGAACGTATGCGGAGCCGGAATCGGCAAGATGGTCTGCCCGCAGAGTATTGCGATCGGTGCTGGCGCGATCGGAGCAGTAGGATCCGAGAGTAAGATCCTCGGTGCAGTGTTTAAATACTTTGCATTGTTTAGCGTGCTGGCTGGTATCATCTGCTACGCAGGCGTGCTGATGGGGATCTGATCCCTCAGCATGGAGTTACTAAGGTATTTATGAAACTTAAAATACAGATTTTCATGACAACTTATTTCTGAAAGGGAGGATCATTGATATGAGTTACATTATTTCTGAAGATGGCAAGGAGCTTTTAAAGGATGTCCGCGATTTCTGCATTAACGAAGTGAAGGAACAGGTAAAGGAATACGATATTTCCGGTGAGTGGCCGAAGGAGATTTACGATCAGGCTATTGAGATGCAGCTTCATATGATGGATGTTCCGGAGGAGTACGGCGGACTTGGTCTGGATCATATGGACCAGGCAGCTATCGTGGAGCAGATCGCATGGGCCGATGCCGGTGTGGCAGTTACCTTAAACGGAAACGGCCTGGCATTAAAGCCGGTGCTCTTAGCAGGAAATGAAGAGCAGAAAAAGAAATGCTGCGATATCATCATTAATGGTGGCTTTGGTTCCTTTGCCCTGACTGAGCCGAATGCCGGATGTGATGCAGGTGCAGGAAAGACTACCGCAGTCCGCGAGGGCGATGAATATGTATTAAATGGAAGAAAGTGCTTTATCACCAACGCAAGCGTAGCTGATTTCTTTGTAGTTACCGCTATGACTGCCAAGGATCAGGGGACAAAAGGTATTTCAGCCTTCCTTGTATACAAGGGAACTCCTGGCCTGAGTGTAGGAAACCATGAGAACAAAATGGGTATCCGCTGCTCAACCACCAGTGATGTACTTCTGGAGGATGTCCGCATCCCGGCTGAGAACCGTCTTGGTGAAGAAGGAACCGGTTTCATTACCGCAATGAAGACTCTGGATCTGGCACGTACCTGGTGTGCAGTTATCGGTGTCGGTGTTGCACAGAGATGTATCGATGAGGCTGTTGCTTATTCCAAACAGCGCGTACAGTTTGGCAAGCCGATCTGCAAGAACCAGGCGATCCAGTTCAAGATCGCAGACATGGAGATCCGTACCGAGGCATCCAGACAGCTGATCGCACATTCCATCCGTCTGGCTGATATGGGACTTCCGTTCAGCAAAGAATCCGCAGCAGCAAAGTGCTTTGCAGGTGATTCTGTAATGCAGACTGCGATCGATGCAGTCCAGATCCTTGGTGGTTACGGTTACAGCCGTGAGTACCCGGTAGAGAAGCTGATGCGTGATGCAAAGATCTTCCAGATCTTCGAGGGAACGAACGAGATCCAGCGTATGGTAGTAGGAAGAACCGTGATCGGTAAATAAAATAAGAAAGTCTGCGCGTTCCGGGAAATAAAAAAGTTTCCCGGAATGCGAAAAAAGATAGCAAGAGAGGAATAAGGAGGATATAAAATCTTATGGATATTCTGGTATTTGTAAAACAGGTTCCGGATGACAGCGTGGAGATCCACTTAGACAGCGCTGGAACACCGGCAACAAAAGATGTAGAAAAGGTGACAAACGCATTTGATACCTATGCACTGGAGCTCGCAGCCCGTTACACCGAGGCGAATGGCGGTGAGGTTACCGTGGCAGCAATCGGAACCGAGGACTGCACCAGCATGATGAAGAATCTCCTGGCAGTTGGAGCAAAGAAAGCATACTTATTCAAAGATGAGGTATTTGCCGGAGCGGATGAAGGCGCAGTAGCAGCGTATCTTGCAAAAGTAGTAAAGAAATGCGAAGCAGAAAACGGCCAGCCTTACGGCATGATCCTCTGCGGTAAGGAATCCACCGACGAAATCAGCGGCCAGGTAGGCGCGCGTCTTGCTGAACTCCTTGGAACCGGCTTTGTATCCAGCGTGATCGAGGTAGAACCGCAGGATGACAGTCTTATTGCAAAGCAGGAGACCGAGGAAGGCTACATCCGCTATAGTGTGGCACAGCCGGCAGTATTTACCATTGCAAAGCCAGCATACGATCCGCGTTATCCAAACATCAAGGCAAAGCTGGCAGCAAGAAAAGCCGTTGTCCCGGTATTTACTGCAGCAGATGCAGAGGTTTCCAAGGTAGAAGCCCTGGTATCCTTAAAGGGCTACAGCGAGCCGCCGAAGAGAAGCGCAGGCGTCCGCATCAAGGAAAAAGAAGCAGCAGAAGCTGTCCGCAAGGCAATGGAAAAAATGCTGCAGGATAAGGCATTGTAAGGAGGAGACCGAACATGAAGGTACTGGTATATATCGAAGCAAAAGAAGGAACCCCTCTGCAGGGCAGCCTGGAGCTTCTGTCCGCAGCAAACGGACTGGGCGAGGCATCTGCAGTAGCAGTAGAAGATACTGAGGCAGCGAAAAAGGCTGCAGAGTACGGTGCAGAGGTTGTAGTATTAAAGACCGCTGATACATCAGAGGATGCACAGGCAGCAGCACTGGAGGGTTATATCAAAGAGACTCAGCCGGAATTGGTGCTGTTTTCTGGAAGCCAGCTTGGAAAGGACCTTGCACCGCGTCTGGCACAGCGCTTTAACGCAGGCTGTGTTACCGATGTAACCGTCATTGAGAAGTCCGGTGCAGGTGTGGAGTTTGTACGTCCGGCTTACGGCGGCACGGTTCTGGAGCGCATGAGCGTGGCAGGCAGCATTCAGTTTGCAACTGTCCGCAGCGGCAGCTTTGCAAAACCGGAAGCAGCAGAAGGCAGCGTAAAAGAAAAAGAAGCAGGCGTATCGGAGGCAGTAAAGGCTAAGATCGTAGACGCAGCAAAAGAGATCGTAGAGGCAGTTGACCTGGAAGGTGCCGATGTCATCGTAACCGGCGGCCGCGGCATGGGCGATGCAGAAGGCTTCAAGCTGGTAGAAGAGTTGGCTTCCCTGCTTGGCGGTGTTGTTGGTGCATCCCGTCCGGCAATCGAAGAGGGCTGGGCATCCCGTGCACATCAGGTCGGCCAGTCCGGTAAGATCGTTGCGCCAAAACTTTACATTGCCTGCGGCGTATCCGGAGCTATGCAGCATGTATCCGGAATCATGGGATCCAAATACATTGTAGCAATCAACAAGGATGAGGCAGCATCCATCTTTGATATCGCAGATGTAGGAATCGTGGGAGATGTCAAAGAGATCCTTCCGCTTCTGATCGAGGAGATCAAAAACAGAAAATAACGTTCGTTCGATTTGATTATTGGTGAGGCTTACATTATAATATGAGGAGGAATTACAATGGAAAAATATAATCAGCTGACTCCGGAAATTATCGCCCAGATTCAGGCAGTGTCCGATCATGTTCTCGTGGGAGACGACATCAACGTAGATTTCGCAAGAGATGAGATGCCGATCTACGGCACCCATATGCCGGATCTGGTTGTACAGCCGACTTCTACCGAGGAAGTTGCCGCAGTCATGAAAATCTGTTATGAGAACACCATTCCGGTTACGCCAAGAGGCGCAGGTACCGGTCTGGCAGGCGGCGCAGTTCCGTTACTTGGCGGAGTTTTGATGGACACTTCCAAAATGAACCGGATCTTAAACTACGATATGGAGAACTTCGTAGTCGAAATCGAGAGCGGCGTGCTGTTGAACGATCTGGCCAATGACTGCTTAAGCAAGGGTATGATGTACCCGCCGGATCCGGGCGAAAAGTTCGCATGTGTAGGAGGTAACGTATCCACCAATGCAGGTGGCATGAGAGCCGTAAAGTATGGAGCAACCCGTGATTATGTACGTGCCATGACCGTGGTTCTTCCGACTGGTGAGATTACCCATCTGGGTGCAACCGTTTCCAAGACCTCTTCCGGTTATTCCCTGTTAAACTTAATGATCGGCTCCGAGGGAACCCTTGGTATCATCACAGAGCTGACCTTAAAGATCATTCCGGCTCCGAAGGTAGTAGCATCCCTGATCATTCCGTTCGAAGACTTAAACACTGCACTTTCTGCGGTTCCGAAGATCAAGATGTCTGGTTTAAACCCACAGGCAATCGAATTCATGGAGCGTGAGATCGTGTTAAGCTCCGAGCGCTACATTGGCCGCAGCGTATTCCCGCAGGAGTTAGAGGGCCAGCAGATCGGTGCCTACCTTCTGGTTACCCTGGATGCAGGAAGCCAGGATGAGCTGGACAATATGTTAGAGCAGATGGCTGAGCTGGTTCTGGATGCCGGTGCTATGGATGTTCTCGTTGCAGATACCCCGGCCAAGATCAAAGACGCATGGGCAGCACGTTCTTCCTTCCTGGAAGCAATCATGCATGAGACAAAGCTGTTAGATGAGTGTGACGTTGTAGTTCCGGTCAATAAAATCGCAGATTACCTGGATTTTGTGAACAAGACCGGCGAAGAGTGTGGCCTGACCATCAAATCCTTTGGTCACGCAGGCGACGGAAACCTTCATATCTACCAGTGCTCCAATGACCTGGAGGAGGAAGAATTCAAGTCCCGCGTTGACAAATTCTTTGAGATCATCTACAAAGAAGCAACCAACTGCGGCGGTCTGGTATCCGGCGAGCACGGTATCGGTTCCGGCAAGATCAAATACCTGATCGACTCTGTCGGTGAAACCAACATGGCACTTATGGAAGGCATCAAGCGCGTATTTGACCCGAAGATGATCTTAAATCCAGGAAAGGTCTGCTATCGTCTGTAGGAGGACTGACTTTACGTGGAAGAAAGAAACAACCAGAAAGCATACGAACGAGTATTTGATTATTTTACGGCGGAGATTACCTCAGGCAATCTCCGCCTGAATGATAAGATCCCGACAGAGCGGGCTTTGTCGGAAACCCTGAAGGTCAGCCGCAATTCAGCGAGAGAAGCACTTCATGTTCTCGAGATGATGGGGCTGATCGAGTGCATTCAGGGAAGCGGAAACTATATCCGCTGCAACACAAAGGAATATATGACAAGGCTGATGTCGCTGACCATGGTACTGCAGCACATCGACTATACAGAGGTCTTTGAGATGCGCTGCGGGTTTGAGCAGACAGCACTTGCGGCAGCCATGGAGGATGCAGGTGCGGAGGAACTGGAGCGGATGCATGAGGTCCTGGAGAAAATGGACCAGCCTATGAGCGCCCAGGAAAGCGCAGCCCTGGATCTGGAATTTCATAAGATCTTAATGGAAATGTCCCACAACCAGCTCATGATCTTTTATGTGGATCAGATGGAGGATCTGCTAAAGCTGTTTGTGAAGGATTTAAGAACCTCGATCCTTTCTGACCGGCGCCGTGCGGCAGTTTTAAGAAAAGCGCACTGGGATATTTACGAGGCGCTGAAAATCCGAGATGAGGCAGCGGGAGCGAAGGCGCTGAAGAAGCATTTTACCGTAGTACGCAAGCACTTGGAGAAGCTGATCTAAAGGCAAGAGCTGAATTTTGCTGATTACTTAGGGCGCACCGTCAGTCTGAGGATGTGCCCGTCTTTGGTAAACAGATTTCCCAGTCCCTCGTAATCTTTATTTTCTATGGCATCAATATACTTTTCAATTGGCAGCATCTGTCTTATCCCCCTTTAGTAAACTTTTTCCGTATTTAAAAGCGCATCGGTACCGCCATCCACAAACATGACAATGCCGTTGATTCCGCAGGCTTTTTCGGATGCGAGAAAAACAATGGCCAGTGCGATCTCCTTCGGATCTATGAAGGTTTCCTACGCTCAGATCGGAGGCATCGAGCGAGGAGACCACACTCCGGACGGTCCGAGGTTTCCGAAACCCAGGAAAGCAGTTCCTGGCGCCGTCTGGCGGTTGTAACTGTGCCAAGCGGGTAGTGGTGCTCCGGGGAAACATGGAGAATATTTGTCTGCAATGATTTGACATTTCGGAGAAGATAAATGAATTCTGGGAAAAATCCGATGCAGAAAATAAGAAAGAATGTTATAATCCTATATGATTAGAGCGTGTTGGGCGAAATTTATTTGCAGAAAGAAGTAGAAACAAGATGGTTGTAACCTATTATTATGATCATATGACAAAACCCCGCCAGGCAGCTTACCGGAGTATGCTTGCTGGGCTTACAGAACTTTCAGACAGCTTCCAGCTGCCCCTTTTGGAGGCAAAGGAGCTCTCGGAAGTATTTTTGCTGCTCAGGATGGATCACCCGGAGCTTTTCTGGGCATCCGGGTTTCATTTCCTGCATTACCAGGATTCCCCGAATCTCATTATGAAGCCGGAGTATCTGTTTGACAAGGGCAAGATCCGCGAACACCAGAAGGCCATGACGGCACGGGTAGAAAAGCTGGTCCGCCCGGCAAAGACGCTTTCCGAATGGGAAAAGGAAAAATATATTCACGATTTTATCTGCGAGAATATCCGCTATGACAAGTTAAAAAAGGCTTATTCCCATGAGATCATTGGTCCGCTTGGACAGGGGGTAGGAGTCTGTGAGGGAATCGCCAAAGCAGTAAAGATCCTTTGCGATGCCCTTGGGATCTGGTGTATGATCGCAATTTGCGGCAATAATCCGGAAAAAGGCATCAAATACCGCCATACCTGGAACATTGTCCGCATCGACGGCGTGTATTATCATCTGGATGCCACGTTTGACAACAGTCTGGGAAAATGCAGTGTGACTGGGGAGGAAATCCGCTACGATTATTTCAATCTGGACGATAAAGCCATCTTCCGGGACCATGAGCCGCTGATCGCGCCTGCACCAGCCTGCAGCAACAGCGATCATTTCTATTATAAGGAAAAGAAGTTGTCGTTTACCAGACTGGAGGATGTAAAAAAACGGGCACTGCAGGCGGCAAAGAAGGGAAAACTCTTGACCTTTCACTGGCGGGGTGGTTATCTGACCAAACAGGTTCTGGAGGACTTGCTGGAACAGATCCAGGAAGCAGGAAAAGAACGCGGAAAAACGCCGCATGTCAATCTGAACTGGTCCCAGGCAGTTTTGCGCATCCACTATACAGATGAGGCAGACATAACGCCGGCAGAGCCAGACATCAATATGGAAGAAGCAAACGAAGGAGAGCAGGAATAACATGAACGCATACCGGATGCTGGAGATTCTGATCCAGCAGAATCAGTTTGAACTCCTGAAGGGGAAAGATGAGTTTCACACACCGCAGGATATCCGCCTGGTTTACCTGATGAACGATGCGGTGGAATGTTTTCTGGCATTCCGGAACGCGCGGATCACCGGAGACTATCTTGCAGAATATGAGGGAGAACTGGAAACTCATCTGGACCGCAGGGAAGAGCGCTCCGCGCTGGTGGTCCACCAGGGACACAATGTCTTCACCCTGTTTTTTGAGAAGCTGGAGTCGGAATATCATCTGTACGATTACGGGCAGATTGGCCATTTCTGGGTGAAGGGTTATGAATATCTGCGGCAGTTAGAATACCGCATTGCCATTTTGTGGGATAAATACGAATATATGGGCGAGGACTGCTGTAATGAGGAAGAACAGAAGCTGGCCTGGCTTGCGAAGTTCCCACCTTTGAATTTTACCTGTTATCCGTCTGTTCCACCACAGTATCTCCCGGACCGGGAAGATGGCTGGGTACTGGCAGAAGAGGCATGGGAAGTTATGATGGAGCTTGCAAAAGAAGCAGGCGATCACTCATTGCAGCGTGCACTGGAGAGATACCGTAAACACCCGGGCAAATGGATGGCGAAGCATGTGGCAAGGCTTCTGCACCGGAAATCCCACGCAAAGACGGTCGACCTTCTGGCAGAAAAGCTAAAGACAGTTGCATCCGCTTATCCGGACCGGAGCTTTGGGCAGGAGCGGGACACCAAGTATGGGATCGCCATGAAAGCGGCGCTGGAAGGGCAGAAGGTTCTGGCAGAAAAAGGAATCCAGTCTGTGGTCCTTCGGGAAGAACCATTCGTAGAGGCAGCTGATACCCTGGATTTTAAGGCACATCTGATGATCTGGATGCCGGGGATCATAAACCGGAAAACAGAGATCCGGACCTTTACTTTTTCAGCGAAGGAAATAAAATAAGTATTCTTGTATATTCTCGTGATGCACGCTATAATGGTTTATGGATATTTCCTTAGGAAATAAAAGAAGAAAAAGGAATAAGAGAAAAGAATGAGAGACAACATGATTACAAAACGCCATCGCAGTGCGGTGGATGGCGGGACATCACGGAGTACATCCCGCAGCCTGACGATGGATGCGGCAGTCAGCGGCCTGTTTGCCGCGCTGATCGCGATTGGTGCATTTATGAAAATTGTGATTCCGGTTGGCGTAGATACCATGAATTTTACCCTGCAGTGGCTGTTCGTATTGCTGGCAGGACTGCTGCTTGGATCGAGGCGGGCTTCCCGGAGCGTAGCTACGTACCTGATCACCGGACTGATCGGCTTCCCCATCTTTGCCCGTGGCGGCGGCCCGGCTTATCTTTTGCGGCCGACCTTCGGGTTTCTGCTTGGCTTTGCCATTGCAGCGTGGGTGATGGGCTTCCTTAGTGAAAAGCTTCATCCATCCAAAGTTATTTCCTGGTTTTGGGTTAGCCTGGCAGGTTATGCTGTATACTACGGAATGGGAATCCTCTATTTTTATATGATCACACACCTGTTATCCTCCCAGACTCCGACAGCGCTTAGCGTGATCTTCGGCGTGTACTGCCTGCCGACCATGCTTCCAGACCTGATGCTTTGCGTTCTGGCTATTATGATCGCAGGACGGCTCCGCCCGGTGGTACAGGCATCCTTAAATGGATAAGAATTTTACACCTGGGAATACTAAATGAAAAAGCAATGGATCGTCATGGTTTTGACGGTCCATTGTTCATATGAGTATCAAGAACTTTATATTTGCAGGAAAGAAGGAGAAGAGAATGAACAAGAAACTTGCAAAGCTTGGTGCAGCGTCACTTCTGGCAGTTGGGGCTGGAACTATGCTGATGAAAAAGAACAGCATGGGAGAAAAAAATCCGCAGACAAAAGCACAGCGCCAGAAAGAACTGGAGGAGTACCGCAATACCGAGCGCGGGAAACAGGCAAAGAACAGCAAAGGAATCTATTATTCAAATGGTAACTATGAGGCCTTTGCACGTCCAGAGAAGCCGGAAGGTGTTGATGAAAAATCTGCCTATATTGTGGGAAGTGGCCTTGCGGCGCTGGCAGCAGCCTGCTTCCTGGTTCGTGACGGACAGATGAAGGGAGAGCATATCCACATTCTGGAAGCGATGGACATTGCCGGTGGTGCCTGCGATGGTATCGAGGATCCGCTCCGCGGCTATGTGATGCGCGGCGGCCGTGAGATGGAGGACCATTTTGAGTGCCTGTGGGATCTGTTCCACAGCATTCCATCCCTGGAGATACCGGGAGCATCCGTATTGGACGAATATTACTGGTTGAACAAGCATGACCCGAACTACTCCCTCTGCCGTGCGACCAAAAACCGTGGCGAAGATGCCCATACCGATGGAAAGTTCAACTTAAGCCAGAAGGGCTGCATGGAGATCATGAAGCTGTTCTTTACCCGTGACGAAGACCTTTATGACAAGAAAATAGAAGATGTCTTCGATGATGAGGTATTTGGCTCAACGTTCTGGCTGTACTGGCGCACCATGTTTGCTTTTGAAACCTGGCATAGTGCCTTGGAGATGAAGCTGTATTTCCAGCGTTTCATCCATCATATCGGCGGACTCCCGGATTTCTCTGCATTGAAGTTCACAAAATACAACCAGTATGATTCCCTGATCCTGCCGATGCAGAAATACCTTGAGGACGCAGGCGTGCAGTTCCAGTTCAATACCCGTGTTACGAATGTTCTCTTCGATATCGATGGCACGAAGAAGACCGCGAAGAAGATCATCTGCAGTGTCAATGGAATGGAGACCGAGATCCCGCTGACCGAAAAAGACCTTGTTTTTGTCACCAATGGAAGCTGCACGGAAGGAACCATTTACGGTGACCAGGATCATGCGCCGGTGGGCGATGCCGAGCGCCGCGTCAGTGGCTGCTGGGAGCTGTGGAAAAATATCGCAAAGCAGCATGACGCGTTTGGACACCCGGAAAAATTCTGTTCTGATATTGAAAAAACAAACTGGGAATCTGCAACGGTCACCACATCAGATGATACGATCATCTCCTATATCCAGAAGATCTGCAAACGCGATCCGCGAAGCGGCCGTGTGGTGACCGGCGGCATTGTAAGCTGCCAGGATTCCAAGTGGCTCTTAAGCTGGACCATCAACCGTCAGGGACAGTTCAAAAACCAGAAGAAGGAAGAAATCTGCGTCTGGATCTACAGTCTCTTTACCGACGTGCCGGGTGACTATATCAAAAAGCCGATGCGGGAATGCACCGGTAAGGAAATCACGGCTGAGTGGCTGTACCATATGGGAGTGCCGGCAGACCAGATCGACGAGCTGGCTGAAAACCATGCTGTCTGCGTGCCGACCATGATGCCGTATATCACTGCCTTCTTTATGCCGAGAAGAAAAGGCGACCGCCCGGATGTTATCCCGGATGGCTGTGTGAACTTCGCCTTCCTGGGACAGTTTGCCGAAACTCCACGTGACACCATCTTCACGACCGAGTATTCCGTGCGCACTGCCATGGAGTCTGTATACGGCCTGCTTGGAGTAGACCGAGGCGTGCCGGAGGTATGGGGCAGTGTCTACGATATCCGCAACCTCTTAGACAGCACCGTAAAACTGATGGACGGCAAATCCCCGCTTGAGATGGAGCTTCCGGGACCGCTTAACATGTTAAAGAAACCATTATTAAAGAAAATCAAGGGAACTGTAATCGAAAAAGTTTTGCGTGACCATGATATCATTCGCGATGGGATGATTTGAATGTAACAATTTGATTAACTTTAATAGGGCCGTGTGAGTTGC
>OHMN01000469.1_pt1 | contig 38096 bp, 34 predicted proteins | sample 1569361 | NCBI WGS metagenome assembly OHMN01 (sample SAMEA3541508, study PRJEB24748) | human gut metagenome | biome: human gut; feature: human-associated habitat; material: faeces | place: China | collected 2012
TGTGACCCTCTGCTTGTAAGGCAGATGCTCTCCCAGCTGAGCTAAGATCCCATTTCGTTAACAGCCATTACCTGACTGCTCTGCTATTATAACCTTAAATGAGTCGAAATGTCAACACTTTTTTTGAATTTTTTTTATTTTTCTAATAGTTGCGATATTTTCTAATTTTTTATCCTGATTTTCTTTATATTTTTATTTTCAAAGTACAATTTCTAACCGACAAAAAAGACCGCTGTAGAGCCGACCGGCTCTGCAACGATCTTTCTTAATTTAAATTTAAAATTTGAAAAATTTTTTATAATTTATCTAAGTTTATATTGTTTTATTTCCTATTTTATAGTGTTCTAAAAATCTACGTTTCTTTTTATCTTAGTTTATTATCGTTTATGCAATTTGGTACTTTTTTGGTACTTTTTTGCCTCAATAATTAAAAAAGCTATCAACCCCAAAAGGTCAATAGCTTATCTATTACAGTGCCAATTTATAGAGAACTAATTGATTCAGACTCACACCCTCATTTTTCGCTTCGATCGCCAAACGCTGATGCAGCGGCTTAGGAAGTCTTACATTGAATTTTCCACTATAGTTTTCTGTCTGCTCCGGTAACGGAATTGGCAAATTATTTTCAATTTTCACTTCTAAATAGCTTTCCATTACCTCATCCAAATCACTATAGAGTTCTTCCAGTGTATCACCTGTACTCTGACAACCATCTAATTCTAAGATTCTGCCGTAGAAATAGTGACCGCTTTCGTCATTGATTTCCTGTATTAATCTTGTATATGGCAGTTTCATATAGTCTTTTACTTCCATTGTTTCCACTCCTTTTTTGTCATAGTACCATATACAATATTTCAAGCCAAGTACAAGTATTAAAATACGTCTGCTATTTTGTTCATTTCTTCTGCCTTAGTATCTGGTAATACATGGCTATACAAATCCATTGTCATGGCTAAAGAACTATGTCCAAGAATCGTTTTCAATACCTGTGGTGGCATCCCTGCTTCTATTGCTCTGGTTGCAAAAGTATGCCGGAATACATGCGATGTTATCCGTGGAAAATCATATCCTGCTGCATGAATCCGTTCTATTGTTCTGTCTATTTCACCCTGCACTCTCTCCCGGCTGATAGGCTCACCATTTTCATTACAAAATAGATACCTGTCCATCTTCTCCACTTTCAGCCCCCAGAAATTGCGCTGTACCTCAATGTAAGAAAGAATATCAGCCGTCAATGGGATATCTCTTTTCGATGTTCTGGTCTTTGGTGTATCTTCCATGTAGCCTTGTCCCTCTATCTGTTTTAACGTCCGTCGTACATGCAGTACATTATTCTTTCTATCTACGTCTGAATACTTCAAGCCCTGCATTTCCCCACGTCTTAAGCCGGTACGAAGCATAACCGCAAAGAAATTATACAAATAGCTTTCCTTTGCATATTCCATAAAAAGTTCCTGTTGTTCTCTTGTCATTGCAATTCGTTCTTTTTTGGTTATTCTTGCTTTTTGGGGGATTTCTACCGCACCTACTGGATTTATCTCTATCAAGCGGTTCTTAACTGCCTGTTTTAGGCTTCCATTTATTATCGCTCCTATTACTTTTATCGTTTTAAGTGCATACTTTTCTTTTATTAACTCATTATAAAAGTTCTGTATATGCTCGCCTCGAATTTCTGTCAACAGCATATCGCCAAACTTATCTTTTATCTGACTGTTGTACAATGTCAGATATGTTTGATATGTCCCTAGTTTTACGTTGTTCTTTTTATATTCTTCAAACCAGATTTGCATCCAATCATCAAACACTATTTTTTCTTTTGATACGAAAAAACCGTGCTCTAATTTATATCTTAATTCTGTCATTTTCTTTTGGGTTTCTGTGATAGTTTCTCCATGTACTAGATCTCGTTTCGCACGTGTTCCAACTAATTGCTCTGCTTCTAAACGCTTCGATTTTGGGAGTTTAAGCCAATCTTTAACCCATGATAATAAATCTTCATATTCTGGGTTATCTTTGTTTAAAACCACCATACCATTTGTTTTTCTCCAGAAGAATGTAAAATCCCCAATTTTCTTGTCTGCTCCATTTGCCTTGAAAAAACTTACCGCCTGTGATGCTGTAAGGTCTGCCACATTACAAGCGGCGATTTTCTGTTCTTCGTCAATCACTTCATAACTCATTTTTTAATTTTTCCTTTTCTTTTCGTTTTTGATATGTTAGAATTTACTTGTATTACCGACTGTTTGACGAATTATTATCTTCCATTTTATTGACTCCTTTCTAAGATTATTATTTATTACTTGCTTTTATTTTAAATTATTGTTATACTTTTTTCAAACAACTATTAAAGTTTAATTTAATTTTTTATGAATGATGTTTTTATAGCATTTATACTTTTTTAAAGGAATTAATTATATTTAAACCTAAAAGGGGGAAATAAAGCGATGAAAAAATTAAACTCTGAAAGTAGTATCCGTTTTAACGAATGTCTTAAATCACTTGGATTGAACCAAAAACAATTTGCCAAATTAGCGCATTATTCAGAACAACATATAAGCAACTTTTCCACCGGAAAGAAACCTATAACCATTCCTGCTGCAATGAATTTTTCAAAACTATTCAAAGTTAGCCCAGAGTATTTACTTTGTGAAAGTGATTCTAAGACTTTGGACGAGCGTGAAAAGAAAGAAGAAAACTATGAAAAGCTTTTTGATGAATATTCAAATGGAATTTTACACTTGGCAGGATATAAAATAGTTTGCAAATTTATAAGCAACTGGAAAGAGCTTGGACTTGATGAATTATATGCTAAAACTAGTCCTAAAGTTTCTCCAATACAATTTTATTTTTATTCAATTCCTGATGAATTAAGAAATAAGATACAATTTTCTTATGAAGTTATTGCACCCAATGGAAAGGGGTTCTATTGTACAGAGCAAGAGCTTTCTGAATTATCAGAAGAGTTGATTGAATACGTTTCTTTTAGAATGGAACAGTTAGAAAAAAGGTACTGTAATCGTGTTAAAAAGGGCGAAATTACGCTCAAAGTGCCAGAAAGTACAAATATTACTTTTCCGCCTATTTATCCGCCTGTATCAAAGCCAAAAGAAAACCTTTATTATTCAAACTCTTTAACTCATAAAGATAAAGAGTTCCCCGACTCTCGTTTTCTTGAAAAATAATATTTTACTACTTCAAAAAAGCACCCCATCCCCCACCGGATAGAGTGCTTTTATTTTCCCATTTGGTACTTTTTTGGTACTTTTCTTGTATTCTGTTTCTATTTTTCCTTTTGTGAAATGTCTGTAAAGCCTATAAAATAAGGCTTTTTTAACTTTTTCAATATCTAAATCAGATATTTTCTACCTTAATTTAAATTTAAGGAATGATTTTTGTTTTATATAAAGCGGAATTTTGTATTCCAAACTTTATCTTATTTGAAATATTCTACACCGGATTCAAAAATCTGGATATCCTGTTCTCCATAGATATTGACTGCAACGCCATCTCCACGTCTTTCAGAATGAGCCATCTTACCTAAGATACGTCCATCCGGACTTGTAATACCTTCGATTGCAGCATAAGAACCATTTACATTCCATTCTTCATCCATTGTGATATTACCTGCTAAATCACAATACTGAGTTGCTACCTGTCCGTTTTCAAACAGTTTCTTTAACCATTCTTCATTTGCAACGAAACGTCCTTCACCATGAGAAGCCGGATTGGTATATACTTTTCCGAGTTCTGCTTTTTGCAGCCATGGAGATTTATTGGAAACAACTTTTGTATAAACCATCTTAGAGATATGGCGTCCGATGGTATTAAAGGTCAGTGTCGGAGAATCTGTGTTCTGTCCTGTAATTGCACCGTTTGGTACAAGTCCCAGTTTAATCAGAGCCTGGAATCCATTACAGATACCCAGTGCAAGTCCGTCACGCTCATTTACAAGTCTGGTTACCGCATCTTTGATTTTTGCATTCTGGAATGCAGTTGCAAAGAATTTTGCTGAACCATCCGGTTCATCACCTGCGGAGAATCCGCCCGGGAACATAATAATCTGAGCCTGATCGATTGCTTTTTCAAAAATTTCAACTGAATCATGAATATCCGCTGCATCTAAGTTTTTAAATACTTTCGTAATCACTTTCGCACCTGCACGTTCAAATGCTTTTGCACTGTCGTATTCACAGTTTGTTCCTGGGAACACCGGAATAAATACGGTTGGCTGTGCAATCTTATGAGAGCAGATATGGATACTGTCTGCGTTATATAAGCCTCTGTCTTCTTTCTTTGTAATATCATCTGTCTCAGAACCGGAACGGGTCTTAAATACTTTTTCCAGTGGAGCTTTCCAGGTTTCCAGTGCTTCTGCCATGGAAATCTTCATGTTTTTATATTCAATTTCTGCTTTATCTGTTACTTCACCGATTACAGTATAAGTAATTGCCAGTTCGCCAACTTTTCCATCTTTTACTTCACAAATAATATCGCCAAAACCTGCGGTAAATAAATCTCTTTCATCTACATTCGATTCAATTCTTACACCCATCTGATTACCAAATGCCATTTTGCTGACTGCTGCTGCAATACCATGACGGTCTAACGCATAAGCAGAAACAACTCTGCCTGCCTGAATGTCTTCATGCAGTTTCGCATACTGTACTTTTAAGGCTTCAAAATCCGGTAAATCATACTCTGCTTTTGGCATACGAAGCCATACTAATTTATTTCCGGCTTTTTTCAGTTCTGGTGTGATAACATCTTTTTCTTTTGCTACATCGACAGCAAAGGAAACAAGTGTCGGAGGTACATCAATCTCATTAAAGGTTCCGGACATGGAATCCTTTCCACCAATAGATGGAAGTCCAAATCCAAGCTGTGCAGCATAAGCACCGAGTAAAGCTGCAAACGGCTGACTCCAACGATGTTTATCTTCTGTCATTCTTCTGAAATATTCCTGGAAGGTGAAACGAATCTTGCTGTAATCACCGCCTGCTGCAACAATTCTTGCAACAGATTCTGTTACTGCGTAAACTGCACCGTGATATGGGCTCCAGCTTGACAGATATGGGTCAAATCCATAACTCATCATTGTCACAGTTTCCGTTTTTCCATTCATAACCGGCACTTTTGCAACCATTGCCTGTGTTTCAGTCAGCTGATATTTTCCACCATAAGGCATAAATACGCTACCTGCGCCGATTGAACCGTCAAACATTTCAACCAGCCCTTTTTGAGAACAGGTGTTTAAATCGCTTAAGGTGTCCATCCAACGTGTTCTTACGTCTTCTACTTCTGCACGGTCTAATACATTTCCTGCTTTGGTCGGTACATCCACATAAACATCTGTTTCCTGATGTGCACCGTTGGTATCCAGAAAGGCTCTGGATAAATCTACAATTGTTTTGCCTCTCCAGTTCATTACCAGACGTGGGCTTTTCGTTACAACTGCAACCGGAATTGCTTCCAGGTTTTCTTCTTTTGCATAGTTTAAGAACTGTTCTACATCTTTCGGATCTACTACAACTGCCATACGTTCCTGAGATTCAGAAATTGCAATTTCGGTTCCATCCAGACCGGCATATTTTTTCGGTACTTTATCCAAATCAATTTTTAAACCATCAGCAAGTTCTCCGATTGCAACGGAAACACCGCCTGCACCAAAGTCATTGCATTTTTTAATAATATGGCTTACTTCTTCTCTTCTAAAGAGTCTCTGAATCTTTCTTTCCGTCGGAGCATTTCCTTTCTGTACTTCTGCTCCACAGGTTTCAATCGATTCTTCGGTATGTACCTTAGAAGAACCGGTTGCACCACCGCATCCATCACGTCCGGTGCGTCCACCTAATAATACAATAATATCATCCGGATCAGAATTTTCACGGATAACGGCACGTCTTGGTGCTGCACCAAGTACGGCTCCGATTTCCATACGTTTCGCCACATAGTTTGGATGATAAATTTCTTTAACATAACCGGTTGCAAGACCAATCTGATTACCGTAAGAAGAATAACCATGAGCCGCACTTCTTACCAGTTTTTTCTGAGGAAGTTTTCCTTTCATGGTCTCTTTTACTGATACAGTCGGATCTGCTGCACCTGTCACACGCATTGCCTGATAAACATAAGTACGACCGGAAAGCGGGTCACGGATTGCACCACCAAGGCAGGTTGCTGCACCACCAAATGGTTCGATTTCTGTCGGATGGTTATGTGTCTCATTTTTAAAGTTAATTAACCATTCTTCTTCTTTTCCGTCTACATCAACCGGAACAACAATACTGCAGGCATTGATTTCATCGGATTCTTCCTGGTCTTGAAGTTTGCCTTCTGCTTTTAACTTCTTCATTGCCATCAGTGCAAGATCCATTAAGCAGACAAATTTATCATCTCTGTCTTTATAAATCACCTGACGGTCTGCCAGATATTTTTCATAAGTTTTTACGATTGGAGTTTTATAATCGCCCTCTCCAAACTCTACATTTTTCAGTTCTGTAGAGAACGTGGTATGACGGCAGTGGTCAGACCAGTAAGTATCCAGTACACGGATTTCCGTCATGGATGGGTCTCGTTTTTCTTCGTTTTTAAAGTAATTCTGAATATGTTCAAAGTCTTTGAAAGTCATAGCCAGGTTTAAAGATTCATAAAGTGTTTTTAATTCCTCTTCTTTCATATCAGAAAATCCGTTAAAGATTTTAACATCTGCCGGCTCTTCAAAATTCGTAACCAGAGTTTCCGGTTTCTTTGCATCAGCTTCTCTCGAATCAACTGGGTTAATGCAGTGATTTTTAATTGCTTCCATTTCTTCTGCTGAGATTCCGCCTTCAATTACATAAGTAGTTGCAGAACGAATAATCGGTTTCTCATCTGCTTTTAAGAACTGTACGCACTGTACTGCGGAGTCTGCTCTCTGATCGAACTGTCCCGGAAGAAATTCAACAGAGAACGACTGATCTCCCTCTTTTGTCTCAAATGTTTCCTGATATAAAAAATCTACCGGTGGTTCAGAGAATACACAGGTACAGGCTTTTTCAAATGCCTCATCGGAAATATTCTCCACATCATAGCGGATTAACACCCGAACTCCTGTTACATCCTTGATGCCAAGGTAGCTTGAAATTTCATGTTTTAATTCTTTCGCCTGTACTGCGAAATCTGGTTTTTTCTCAACGTACACACGTCTTACACTGCTCATAAATAACTCCTTTCTGATAAAAACCGCCATAAAGGGCATCTTTTTGTTATCTTTCGCATTTCTATGTTCATCATACCACAGAAATTTTTATTAATAAAATTAATATATCTTATATTTTTAATAAGTTTAGATAATAAATAGTTTGACGCTGATTTTTCTCTTTGTTATACTGTTTGTATCAATCATTTTTTTAGAGAGGTTTTTCCATGGATATCAGTTTTGAACTTTACAAAGTTTTTTATTACGTTGCTTCTACCTTAAGTTTTTCTGAAGCCTCCAGACAACTGTACATTTCACAGTCAGCAGTCAGCCAGTCCATCAAATCATTAGAACAAAAACTCGGACATAAACTCTTTACCCGCAACACCAAGTGTGTCATGCTGACTCCAGAAGGAGAAACATTGTTTCGCCATGTTGAGCCTGCCGTTAATCTTTTGGTTCAGGGAGAACGACAGTTAATCGGCACAAATACCTTAGAAACACCGCTTCGCATCGGTGCTTCCGATACGATCTGCCGTTATTTTCTTGTCCCTTACTTACAGCGTTTTCACAAGGAATTTCCACAAGTCACAATCAAGGTCACCAATGCTACTTCGATTGGATGCGCAGAACTTTTAGAACATCATCAGATTGACTTTGCTTTTTGTAACTATCCTAATTCCAAGTTACAGCTTCACACAAATTACAAAACCATTTTTACCTTTCAGGATGTGTTTGCCGCCAACAAAAAATACTTTGATTTTACCGAACAAAAACTCTCCCTGTTTGAACTGCACGAGTACCCGATTTTAATGCTTGATAAAAAAAGTACCACCAGTGAATTTCTTCACTCTTTATTTTTACAAAAAAGCTTAAATTTAAATCCCGAAGTGGAACTTTCCAGCAATGATCTCCTGCTCGACCTTGCAAGAATCGGTCTTGGAATTGCCTTCGTTCCGGATTTTGTTTTGCAGCAGAGGCACGAAGATCTATATCCGCTTCAGATAAAAGAAAAACTGCCACAGCGTCATCTGGTTCTGGCTTACCATCCTCAGATCCCATCTGCAGCAGCAAAAGAATTTTTAAATTACTTTTCCTGATTAATTTTCTCCCGAATCTTTTCTATCATTTCTTCAATGAGAGGATTTCGGGAGACATTCCGATTTCTTATTATTCCGTATAAAATTTTTCCCTCTTTGGCAGACAGCACGTAACCCGGTTCTTCTCCCAACGGATAGACGTGAAAGCTTCTCGAGCTGATATTTGCAAGATGGTTTTTTTTCATCATAATATTCATAATATAATCACTGTTTGTCGTAACTGCAACCTGACAGGGCAGAATTTGTTCCCCATTTTCTTCAATCTTCCAGGCTGAATATTTCCGAAAGGGATCTTTTTCAGCCTGAATCAGTTTTACCTCACTTAGTAAATGCAAGTCCGGTTTTTCTTCTTCAATCCAGTTTTCAGGAGAAAAATACAACATTCCAAATGTTTCGCTTAAGACTTCAAATTCCAGCTGATATTTTTTCAATTCATATTCAAACTGCAGGACATCATCCGGCATCACATAGACAAATCCAATCTCATCTTCCATTTTTCTCATTCTCTGCACGATGTTTAAAGTCGTATCCGTATGAATATTATAGCGAATCTGTTCTTCTTTATGTGCTTCATAAAATTCCGAAAAATATTCCGAAAACCAGGAACTTGGATTGGTAGAAATTCTTACCACTTCCAGACTGTGTTCTTCACTCTCATCTTCTAAATTCTGTAATTGTTCTAACAAACTGCGTGCCTGCTGATAAAACATTTTTCCCCTTGAAGTAACAACGATTCCCTTCCTATCTCTCAAAAACAAAGGATATCCGACCTGACTCTCAAGCCCCGCAATCACCTTGCTGACATTAGACTGCGTTGTATATAAAATTTTTGCTGCTTCACGAAAAGAACCACAATCCGCTGATACTACAAAATACTGTAGCTGTTTTGTCTCAAGCATTTTCTTTTTCCTCGCTTTTTCTCATTGCTTTTTAAAATCATACCAAAGTCATCAAATTTTCACAAGGACAAAAATGGATATCCCCTACGGAATATCCACCTTTGCAATACAATATTTTAGTTTATATCAAGGTCTGCGGTTACCTGATAATAATCACAGGCATGAGATTCATATCCTGTTACATTTGAACGTGAAATCATACTCATCTTTAAAAACGAACAAAATACAAAGGCATTATCATCCAAAATAGTCTGCTGCATCTGAACGGCTAACTCTGCTCGCTTATCCTCATCAAATTCTTTACTTAACTGTGCTTCTAATTCATCTAATTTTGCACTGCTGTATTTTCCTGAATTCTTTGTTGCATCAGAAGTTGCAAATACAGTAAACCAGTATTCCGGGTCTCCAGTCGGAGCCTGTACATTTGCCATCGCATAAACATCCCAGGCTGTCGAATCTTCCAATATAGAATTATTATCTGCGGTACAGTTAATATCTACTTCAATTCCAATGTCTTTTAATGTTGCCTGCGCAGATTCAGCCAGAAGTGGAAGTTCCTGACGACTTGGATAAGTCAGCCATTTAACAACCAGTTTCTTTCCATCTTTTTCACGGATTCCATCTCCATCTGAATCTTTCCATCCGGCTTCTTCCAAGACTTTTTTTGCTCCTTCCGGAGCATAACTTTCCGTTGTAACTTTATCTCCCCCAAACGCAGAGCCTTCCGGAAACACTCCATTTGCCGGATAACCGTTGCCTTCCAACAATGTGGTTACAAAACTTTCTTTATCAATTCCCATCGCAATTGCTTTTCTGACTGCTGAATCTGCACACACAGAGGATTCATCAAAATTCATCTTACCAAAGAAACAGCGGGAAGTGGAAATCTGTGAAAACTGGAAATTATCATTTTCAAATGTCGGATAACTTTCATATGCCATACCATAAGCTGCCTGCACCTCTCCGGACAAAAGTGCATTTGCCAGTGTATTTCCATCGGTAATTGTACGAATCGTCAATTCATCAATCTTTGGCTCTCCATTCCAGTAATTCTCATTTTTTACCAATGTCAAATGGTCATCTGTTTTACAATCAACTGCAATGTAAGGTCCCGTTCCTGCAACAATTCCATTTTCAAATCCGGCATCTACATCGATAATACAACCATAAGGGTCTCCCAAATAATTTAAAAGTGCCGGTTTTGGTTCAGACGTATGAATTGTAAGTACTTGTCCATCTGCATCAATAGATGCAATTTTCAAATCATTTTTCGCTCTGTCATGATTTTCAATTAAATGTTCCAGACACTGTTTCACTGCCTCTGCATCCATATCACGTCCGCTTGAAAACTTTACATTGTCCTGAAGTGTAATTTTCCAGGTCAGCTCATCTACATTTTCCCATTCTTTCGCAAGCCATGGCTGAATCTCCATGTTATCGGAATATTTTACAAGAGTCTCCCCAATTCCATAACGGATGCATGCCCATCCGGAATATGCGTCATGTGGATTTGTACTGTTTTCTTCATTAGAACTGTTAAATGTAGTATCCCCAATTACCATTGTTTTTTTTGTTTCTGAATTTTCTGTCTTTGAATCACTTTTTGATGTTTCTGTTTTATTATTACTTCCACATCCAGCAAGCATACTAACACACAAACATGCACTTAATGCCATTCCAATTATTTTTTTCGATTTGTTCATTCCTTTTCCCTTTCCTTTTGTTTATTTTTCTTATATCTTACAGAACGCTCTCTATCAGCCTTCTGGTATAAGCTTCTTTCGGGTGACAGATTACTTCATCTGAACTTCCTTCTTCTATTATTTTGCCCTGATGCATCACAAGCACTCTGTCGCAGAAGTTTTGAACCAGTGCAATATCATGGCAGATAAAAAGATAGGACATCTTACGCTCTTCTCTTAACCGTTCCAATAACTCCAGGATTTCTTTCTGGACAGTTACGTCAAGTGCAGAAGTCGCTTCATCTAAAATAAGCAATTTAGGTTTAATCGCAATTGCCCGCGCAATGGCTGCTCTCTGACATTGTCCTCCACTGACTTCATGCGGATATCGCTTTGCAAATTCTTTTTTTAATCCGCATAACTCCAGCAAATTTTCTGCCTCTTTCATAGCTTCTTTTCTTTTCATGCCATGATTGATTAAGCTCTCTGCCACTCCATCTCCAAGAGTCTGTCTCGGGTCAAAGCTTTCTGTCGGAGTCTGAAACACCATCTGCATTTTTTTATAAACTGGCTTTAATTTTTTACCACTTAAATTTGTAATCTCTTCTCCATCCAGATAAACGGTTCCAGAGGTTACATCCAACAATCTGGTTATCATATTTACGATTGTTGTCTTTCCACTTCCACTTTCTCCTATAATCGCAAGCTTTTCTCCATAATTCATAGAAAAGCTCACATCATCAACAGCCGTGTAATCATCTCTGCCCTGAGAGACAAACGTTTTCGTCAAATGTTCTACTTTTAAAATACAATCCACCCTGCTTTTTCACCTCCGAAGTTCTAATACTGCTGACAACAATTTTTTTGTATATTCCGATTGTGGATTTTCCAAAACTTCTTTGGTTTTTCCATACTCTCTTACTTCTCCATTTTCAAGTACCAGTACCTTATCAGCCATTGCCCGAATTACTCCAAGGTTATGCGTCACCAGTAAAATCGTTGTTCCAAACTTTTCACGTATCATGCACATCTCATCAACTACCTGCTTTTGTACCGATACATCAAGCGCAGAAGTTGGTTCATCTGCCATCAGAATCTTCGGGTTTAACAACATTGCCGCTACAATTCCAACTCTTTGCTGCATCCCTCCTGAAAGTTCAAACGGATAACTGTCCAAGATTCGTTTCGGGTCATCAAATCCAAATTTTTCAAATAACTCTGTCACCTGTACTTCAAATTCTTCCTTTGTCAGCTTTTCATGCTCTCTTACACTTTCATAAAGTTGTGCCCGAACCGTACGAATTGGACAAAAGGAACTGCCCGCCATCTGAAAAATCATCCCAATTTCAGAACCGCAGATTTTTCTCATTTCTTTTGGTTTTAAATCTGGCAGGTCAAGTCCCTGATACCAGATATCTCCTCTTGTTACAAGCCCATCCCTTCCAAGCAAACCCATCGCAGCTTTTATCAAAGTGGACTTTCCACTACCGCTTTCTCCTACAATTCCAAGAATCTCTCCTTCTTCCACTGAAAAGCTCACATCATGTACTGCAAGTTCTCCTTTGTAGCTGATATCTACATGTTCGTATCGAATGATTTCTGACATTCTTTTCTACCTCCCATTTCGAGGGTCTAACCAGTCTCGTACCGTATCCCCAAGTAAGTTAAAAATCACAACCGATACAAAGATTGCAAAACCGGGAGCCAGTGTTACCCATGGATGAGTCGTTAAAAGATTTCTTGTATCGCTCATCATGCTTCCCCATTCTGCAATCGGCGGCTTTGCTCCAAGCCCCAAAAAGGAAAGACCTGCCAGTTCCATCATCATCGTACCAATATCTAATACTGCCGTAACCAGAATCGGACCAAAGATGTTCGGAAGAATATGCTTTAAAATTATTTTTCCAGTCCCACATCCCGATAACCTGGCGGCTTTTATATAAACTGTTTCTTTTTGTGCCAGCGTTTGACTCCTTGCAACACGCGCATACTTTGGCCAGCTGATGGCCGCAAGTGCAATAATCGCATTGTGAACTCCACCGCCAAGCGCTGCTGCCACAGCCAAAGCAAACACCAGACCCGGAAAAGCCAGAAAAATATCTGAAATACGCATCAAAACAGAATCTATTTTTTTTCCGCTCCATGCACAGAAGATTCCAATCATTGTGCCAAACACCATAATAAATCCTACCAATAATAAAGTAGAATAAATACTGGTCTTACTCCCCACAATGACACGGGAAAGCATATCCCTTCCATACCGGTCCGTACCAAATAAATGCGCTGCTGACGGAATTGCTTTTGCATTGCCCAAATCCTGTAAATACGGGTCATAAGGGCATAATGATTCACTGAAATACGAAGCAATGACTAAAGCCAGTGCCAAACCTCCAAATATAATTAAGCGTAACTTCAAATAGTTTCTATGTATCTTCTGTGTTCTTACTGTCGGCTCTCTCATTCTCTTGTCACCCCCAGACGAATTCTTGGGTCAAGCTGATGGTACATAAGGTCTGTAATCAAATTAACCAGAACATAAATAACTGCCATCCAGACTACATAAGCCTGTATAAATGGATAATCTCGCATCGTAATTGCATCCACTGCCAGTTTTCCAACTCCATCCCACATAAAAATACTTTCAATGATTGCCGTTCCGCCTAAAAGGCTTCCTATTGAGAGTGCTAAAAGTGTGACAATCGTTAACATAGAAGATTTCATCACATTTTTCCAAAGGATAATCTTCTTTCTTATCCCTCTTGCCATTGCTCCTTGCACATAATCTTTATTCCATTCCTCAAGTACCGTTGCTCGCACCTGACGCATATACTTTGCCGACATGGAAACTGCCAGAGTCAAAGCCGGCAGCAGCGCACTTTTTAGATTCACCCCGTCTGAAATAACCGGCAGCAATTTTAATTTAATACTGAATAACTGCATGAAAAGCATTGCAACAAAAAAATTCGGCAATGCATTTCCAATAAAACTACAAAACCGAAGCAATAAATCAGGAATCCTATCCTGTTTCATTGCCGAAAAAATCCCCAGAGGAATTGAGATAATAACTGTCAAAGCAATTGATAATCCTGTCAAAAGCAAAGTCGCCGGGAGTTTTGAAAGAAATGTAGAAAACACATCTGCACCACTGACATAACTTTGTCCCATATCTCCGGTCAACATTCCTCCAAGCCAGCTAAAATACTGTATCAGAAATGGTTTATCCAGTCCAAGTTCTGCTCTTCTTGCATCAATTATCTCCTGAGAGACTTCTGTCCCACGATTCGTATAAAGCTCTGTTACAGCATCCGAACCGGCGACACGCATCATCGCAAAAGACAAAAAAGTAATCCCCAATAAAATGGGGATTAACTGTAATAATCTTTTTAATACATATTTTTTCACTTTATCACCTCATCTTACAAGTATAAGATTAAGTATATCAATTTCTCAATCTTTCTCTAAGCCCCCTGGGGGGATATCAAGATATTCCAATTTTTCATAAGGTGATTCATTTTAAGTTCAAATTTTTTTCCTGGAACACAACATAAACAACGGAGTTGGATTATAAAATTCATCTTTTTCAATATAAATTCTACTACTGATTTCTAAATCAATTCCAAACTTAGAAAATCCTGCCTTTCCAAGTACGTTTAAATCCCATGCCGGACGAGCATAAGAACTAATCGGAAGCTGTTTTTTTATCTCTTCACATTCCTGTAGCAATTCATCACCCACTGTATAATGTGCATGATTTTTAGGAAGCCCTGAAGTATCTGAGCAATCATCATTTCCATAATTCGCATCAAAATTTAATAAAATTCCACCCGGCTTTAAAACACGTTTCCATTCCTGATAGGCTTCTTCTGCATGTGGAAGCGTCCAGGTCAGATTTCTTGAAATAACCATGTCAAAAGAAGCATCCTCAAATTCTAATTTTTCTGCATCCATCACAAGAAATGTCGGTTCCACTTGTTCTTCCTTCGCAAGTTTCTTTGCATTTACTACCATCTCCGGTGTCAAATCTGTCCCAACCACCTGATGACCCTCTTTGGCAAGTAAAATTGAGAAGAACCCAGAGCCACAGCCCACATCTAAGATTTTTAATTTTTTACCATCCGGAAGCTGTTTCTTAATTTCCTTCATCCATCGCTCTGCGAGTGCACTTTTCAACTCTGCTCTTCTTTGCTCTAAAAAGCTCTCGCTTCGTTTGGTCCAATACTTGGTAATCCGCTCTTTTCTATCATCAAATATTCTCGCAATTCGTCCATAAGTAATTGCTGAACCTCCTGCCTTTACCTGCAAAGAACCCGTCTCAAATAAAATTACTCCATCGTATTCCGCACGGCAAACTTCCAAAGGATTGCCTTCATAATCACGGATTTCTCCAATCACTTCTCCTCTTACAATCATATCCCCTGGATTTTTAAACGGATACCAGCATCCTGTAAATTCTGCTGCCTGATAAGTCACATCTACTACCTCCAGCGGATAATACTGTCGATAATCTCGTTTTTCCTCATAGCTTCCAATTGCACAAAGAATATTTTTTACATCTCTTCTTGTAGAACGGGCTTCTTCTAACGTCCATGCACCCATTTCTCCGCGCTCAATTAAAATACTTGGAATTCCCATACTTGCAGCATAATTATAAGCACCACCCGTCGCAACCGCAGAACGCACCATATAAGGCACATCGACCTGTTCTGCCATCTTCCTCGACATTGCCACAACCTCTTCTTTTGCACAGCCTGCATAATAAACAAAAGGAGTTAATCTCTCATAATCATTTCCACTATGTAAATCAATGTACCTGTCAACATAAGGAAACAGCTCTGTTGCTACTGCATAAGCAAGACGTTCTGTCTCTGTTCCATCTGCCTTGCCTGGAAATTCACGATTTAAATTCTTTCCATCCTTGACTCCCAGACTTCCGGCACGATGTTCAAACTCTTCTTTTCTGATTACCTTCACAATAATGATTGTACCGTTTACTTTCTCTATCTGTAAATGTCTTGCTAAATCAATCGCTGACTGGATTCCTACATATTCCCCTGCCTGAACTCCCGCGGTAATAAGCACCGTCTGTCCCGGTCGTTTTCCGCAAAAAACAGACACCGGCACTTCAAATGCTCCCTTTGAAAGTTCCAGCTTTCCATGATAAGCTTCTCCCGGCTTTACTTCAAGTGTTCCAATTTTAAAATTCTTCTGTGCTTCCAAACTAGTTTTCCCCTTTCTGTCCTGAAACTAAAAACATTGGTGTTGAGGCATAATTTAACCGTTCTTCTTCGCTCCACACGCTCTGCCAGATACTTTCATCTGTCCGAATTTCTGCAAAACCAATTTCTTTTAAAACTTCCACATCCCAGCCTGGACGATTCTTTGCAGAAAGCGGAACTTTCTTTGCAATTTCTTCCATTCGGTCAATGTCTGTACAAAGATAATGGTCATCTAACTGACTTCTCTCTACATTTTCCCTATCTTTTTCATACGCCATTCTCTTTTCTTCATCATAGAGATAGCCATACCAGTTTGCATCGAAATTTAAAATGATTCCTCCTGTTTTTAATACCCGAAACCATTCTTTGTAAGCCTGTACCGGATTTTCCAGATTCCAGGTCAGATTTCTTGAAATCACCACATCGAACTGATTGTTTTCAAATTCCAGATTCTGTGCATCCATTCGGTAAAACTCAATCTGGCTTTGATATTCTTTTGTATTTTCTTTTGCTTTCTCTAACATATCCTCAGTATAATCAACAGCCGTCACATAATAACCGGCTTCTGAAAGAATCCTCGGAAAAAATCCAGGACCGGTTCCGACATCTAAAATTTTCAAATCTGCTTTTGCTTTATCCGGAAAACGTTCTTCAAGCACCCGAAGCCAGTTCTCTTTCTGTGTTCCGTTTATCTCTTTTTCATTGACTTCTGAATATCCCTCTACTCTGGTACTCCAGTACTCTTCTATCTGATTTAATAATTCTGCCATAGTAAATCCTCGCCTCTTTCCTAATGATATACATACCTCCTGATACATCATTATTATTCTAAGACTTTACTTTACCAAAGTATTTGGTACTTCACAAGCCCCGAGGGGGGATAAAAAAAGAGTATTCCCAAACTTTTTTAAGGGAACACTCTTACACTTTTTTCAAATATTCTTTTTTACTTAGTGAACTACTTTGCAACTAAGCTACTAAGGCATCTAAATTAATTTCTTAAACTTCTGCAATGACTTCTACTTCACAAAGTACATTCTTTGGAAGTGTTTTTACAGCTACACAGGAGCGTGCCGGTTTTCCTGTAAAGTATTTTCCGTAGATTTCGTTAAACGCTGCGAAGTCTCCCATATCTGCTAAAAAACAGGTTGTCTTTACTGCTTTCTCATAACTGCTTCCTGCTGCTTTCAATACTTCACCAAGGTTTTTCATAACCTGTTCTGCCTGTCCTTCAATTGTTGTTGCAGTAACGTCTCCAACTGCCGGGTCAATCGCAATCTGACCGGAAGTATATACCACTCCGTTTAAAACCATTGCCTGTGAATATGGTCCGATTGCTGCCGGTGCTTTTTCTGTACTAACTACTTTCATCTTAAAGTCTCCTCTCTAAAACCTGTTTTCTGTTTTTTATTATACGTTTGTATTTCTTACAGGTCAAGAAAAAAGAATCCCTTATCCGATTTCAGGCAAGGGATTCTCTTCTTTGATTCTTTTGATTATGCGATTGCAAACTGGTCTAAGACCTGATTAAATTTGTCATCACTGCCATTACATCTTACAGTCAGTGTACGGTTTAAATCCAAACTGAACACGCCTAAAATTGATTTCGCATCCACAACAATTCTATTATAAAAAACATCAATATCGAAATTACATTTACTGGCTGCTCTGACAAAATTTTTTACGTCTTCTGTTTGGGAAAGTTTAATCTGACGCTCTGTCATCGTTGTCACCTCTTCTTAGAATTTTAAAAAAATGTTCTTTGTTTCACACAACCTTGTTTGATTGTTAGACGTATTATGACAGTATTCTTTCAATTTGTCAATCTTCATTTTTTTTCAAACTCAATCAAACTCCGTTCTTTCTTCGTTATTTTGTTCAAGAATTGTAATGTTTCGCTTTATATTTTAGTCAATTTCATTTTGCTGTTTTGTTTTTTGGTTATACCAATTATTCATTTTTTTCTATTTTGCAATCTCTTTACTCAAATTTTCTTATTAACTAACCAAACTTTCTTATTATTTTACGCTCTAGGCAGACATTTGACCGCATCAGAAAGATATTCGTTTCTGACTTCTGCAAATTTTCCTGCATCCACCATAGATGCAAAATTCGGGTCTAACGGCATTTTTGCCATTACCGGAATGTTTAACTCTGCTCCGATTTCATCTGCTTTGCTCTCTCCAAACACATAAATCGGTTTTCCACAGTCCGGACATTTTACAAAGCTGTAGTTTTCTACCAGACCAACAACAGGAATTTTCATCATTTCAGCCATATTGTAAGCTTTCTTTACAATCATCTGTACCAAATCCTGAGGAGAAGATACAATTACGATTCCATCAATTGGAAGTGACTGGAATACAGTCAACGGAACATCTCCTGTTCCCGGCGGCATATCTACAAATAAATAATCCAGTTCACCCCAGACAACATCGGTCCAGAACTGTTTTACCATATTTGCAATGACCGGTCCTCTCCAGATAACCGGTGAATCTTCCTGCGGAAGCAGTAAGTTAATAGACATAATTTTAATATCATTTTCTGTCAGCATCGGATAGATTCCATTGTCATCTGCCATTGCTGCACCTTTCAAACCATACATTCTTGGAATAGACGGACCTGTAATATCTGCATCTAAAATACCTACACGGTATCCTTTTGCTGCCATTTCATTTGCCAGAGACGCAGTTACAAAAGATTTTCCAACTCCACCCTTTCCACTGACTACTCCGACTACTTTTTTAATTGCAGAGTATGCATTTAATTCCTCTTTCGGGATGGTATTTTTTTTTGCACTGCTGCATCCCTCACAGCTTTTCTTGTCACAGCTTGAACTGCTGCACTGTTTGTTTTCGCTCATAACGCTTTCCTTCCTTTATTTATTTCTTGTTCTGTTACTTAATGAATCGGTCAATCGCTTTATTCAATTCATCTAAAGCTTCCTTATCTCCACTTTCCACTGCGTCCACAATACAATGTTCAATATGGTCCTGAAGAATGACTTTTCCGGTATTGTTGATTGCTGCCTTCACCGCTGAAAGCTGAATCAATACTTCGGAACAGTCCCTGCCCTCTTCTACCATACGGCGAATAGACTCCAAATGTCCGATTGCACGTGAAAGCCGGTTTAACACCGCCTTTGTATGCGTATGACTGTGTGTGTGGGAATGTGTTACCACCGTTCCATCCTCTAATGTGTGAGTATGGGTATGGCTGTGAACCTGTTTTTTTTCTTCCATAATATAATGATACTCCTCTCACCACTTTTCTAATTATACCAAACTCCCGTAAAAAAACAACACTTTGGAATTTGTTAGATTTCGGAAATTGTATATCGCTGATGAATCATGGCAGTCATCACATCAATCACTACAGTTCCATCCTCTTTTTCTACTTTTTCAAGTCGTAATTCTTTCTCATTTTTGAATTTTCTTCTGACCCATTCTTCCGGTGTCTCTTCAATTTCAATTTCCTCAATAAACTGATCTCTCGTCTTATTTCCCGGACACTGATTAAAAATTTCATGGATAACTTCATATTCTTTCATAGCACTTAACCGTTTTAAACCTCTCAAATTTCTACACAATAATATTTTTATTATAGCATGATTTCTTCTCTTTTCTTTCGTTTTATATAAATTTTATTATTTTTTTCAAAACATTTCGAAAAACAATTTGCCAAAGCAAATAAAATAGCGTATTATGTTGTATAAGATTTAAGGAGGATTTTTATCATGCAGTTACTAGAAGAACGTATTCGTAAAGACGGTATCGTAAAACCCGGAAATATTCTTAAAGTAGATAGTTTCCTGAATCATCAGATGGATATCCCATTTATCAATGAATTAGGAAAAGAATTTAAACGCAGATTTGCAGATGCACCAATTACTAAAATACTTACAATCGAGGCTTCCGGGATTGGAATCGCCTGTCTTGTTGCACAGCATTTCAATGTTCCGGTTGTTTTTGCAAAAAAAGCACAAAGCTTAAACTTAGATGGAGAAATGTACTGCACAAAAGTACAGTCTTTTACTCATAAAAGAGTATATGACGTGATTCTTTCCAAAAAATTCTTAAGCGCTGAGGATCATGTCTTAATCATTGATGATTTCCTTGCAAATGGATGTGCATTACAGGGATTAATGGAAATCGTAAAAGAATCCGGTGCTGTCTTAGAAGGTGCTGGTATCGTAGTCGAAAAAGGCTTCCAGAATGGCGGAGATTCTCTTCGCGAACAGGGCATCCGTGTAGAATCCCTCGCAATTGTTGATTCCATGACCGATGATTCTGTTTCTTTTAGAAAAGATGAATGGGATAATAAATAAAATAAATCCGCTTTTTAAATTGTTAAGCGGATATTCGCAATCCGCTTTCGCTACTTGCTCATAACCAAATAGCTGCTGCGCAGCTTATCAGAAGGGGCTTACCCCCCTCCTGATACAAGGAAGTCCCCTGCTTATTGCTTTTTGCAATTGAAGCAGGGGACTTCCTTGATTTGGTTAAAATGCTAAAAAGCGTCTTTCTTTTATCAAAGACGCTTTCTTTCTGCCTGAAGCCACTGTTCTGCTTCTTCTTTCCATGCTTTTCTAAGCCGTTCTAATTCCGCTCTTGCTTTTTTCTGCTTTCGAATTCGAATCAGCCGGACAATACAGACCCAGAGTCCCATAATGCTCATAATTGTAAATCCTATTGCAAGAAATAAAAATACTTCTCTCTGATTCTGTGCCAGAATTGTTGAACCTGACTTCCACAATGTTTTTATTTTTGTTAATAAAGTTTCTATGAAAGTCCCTGCCAGATTTCCCGCTTCTTTCGCAAGTTCCACTACAGAAGGCAGTTTTTTTGATAACTCTTGAGCCTGAGTAATCATCCCAGAAAAACCAATGCTCATTTTTTCCGCAAATGAAACTTCCTTTGGTGTATTTTTTGCGCTTTGTTTTTTTAAAGACTTTGATGCTTCTTTTTTATAATCTTCTGATGACGTCGGTATTTCTTCTGAATCGGTATTTTCTTCTAAATCTGTATTTTTTTCTGAATCTGTCCGTTCTTCCAGTGTATCTGTTTCTGTCTGTCGGTTTAATTCACTTACATCATTTTCGTTTGTATCTATCTTTTCTTCTGCCGAAACTGCATCTTCTTTGCAGGGCACTTGCGTTTCATAAAAACAGAACATCCGCCTGCCATCTGTTCTATCTTCATCTACGACTGCAATATATGTTCCCTCTGCTGTTTCACATAAGCCCTCTGGCTCATCATTGGAAACACCTTCAAACGGAAAATTCAATTTAGAACAGCTTACTAATTCTTTTGTCTCAAGAGAATATACGTTTAAATAATCTCCAATTCCCATATTCAAGGTCAATGGAAAATTTAGAATATATTCATCTACTAACTGTAAATCCTGAAAATTCGTTCCAACAGAAGTTCCCTCATATCTCCCAAGATCCTCTGCTATCTGAAACTGATTATCTAAAATCTTAAAACTGTATCCACCTTCTACGTTCGTCTGTATTACATATTGATCCGTTTCTTCTCGATAACCAATTCCAAGTATATTATAATCATCGCTGATTTTAATCTTTCCCTTATATGCCAGTGTATTGGCATCCATCACAAAAAGACAGCCCCGATTCTCCGGATTCTGGCTTGTATAAGGGGCAACATAAATCTCTTCTTTTGCCTGATTATAGGCCATTCCATTTCCATGTTCCCAGTTATTATCCGTATTTCTTAACGCAAGCGAATACTGTTCAACCGGATTTCCATCTGCATCCGTGTCATTCTTATAATAAGCAGACACGGTATCAGGTGTATCCTGAGCATCGTTCGTATTTTCAATACAGATAATATAATTTTTTGTTGCACAGATTGACTGAACAACACCTTGAGGTGCAATCAACGCTTCTTCATACACTTTTTTCCATTCCAGGTTTTCAAATGCTGTTACATCGGCAATCTCTGCATAACACGTCTTTGACATCCAGGCAAGCAGCAGGAAGCCTAATATCATTCCTGCCAGTGACCTGTATTTTTTCATAACTTATAAAGTCCTTTCTTTTACCGGATATTTCTGCCTTATCCTAACTCTCGTGACAGCTCCTTTAAGGCATTTACCACTGTCTTAATTTCTTCTTCGGTATTAAACCAGGAAAAAGAAAAACGCACACAGCCTTGTTTTTCGGTTCTCAATGTCTGATGCATCAAAGGTGCGCAGTGCGCTCCTGCTCTCGTGTAAATTTCATATTCTTCTGCGAGAATATCACTGACATAAGCAGAATCCAAATTTCCCAAATTCAAAGCAAGCACAGGTAGATGCGGTATGCCCTCTTCCGGAAGTCTGCCATAAAAATGAATCTTCGGAATTTCTTTTGCATTTTCATAAAATAACCTTAACAGTTTCTCTTCTTTTTTCTGAACTGCTTCCACAGTGGTCTGATTCAGCCATCCAATTGCCGCTAAAAGCCCTGCAATACCATGTCCGTTTAATGTTCCGGCTTCCAGATGTTCGGGCAGTTCCTGTGGCTGTTCCTTTAAAAACGACAGGACACCTGTTCCTCCACTCTTTAACGGCCGGATGGAAATCTGTGGACGAATACAGATTCCTCCTGTGCCCTGTGGTCCCATAAGCCCTTTATGCCCGGTAAAACAAAGAATATCAATCTGGTTTTCTTTCATGGAAATTGGAATACAGCCTGCGCTTTGAGAGGCATCCACTATAAATAATAATTGATGTGCTCTGCAGACTGCTCCAATCCGCTTAATATCAACCAGATTGCCTGTTACATTTGAACCATGCGTACAAACCACAGCCTTTGTATTACACTTAATTGCAGATTCCAGTTTCTCATATAACACATCTGCCTGTTCATCTGCACCGATTATGCTGAGTTCCACACCTCTTTCCTGCTCCATATAAAGCGGGCGCAGGACTGAATTATGTTCCAGCACAGTGGTAATCACATGGTCTCCCTTTGAAAATAATCCCTGAATAACAGTATTCAGTGCTTCTGTTGCATTGGAGGTAAATACCACACCGGATGGATGATTCAAATCAAAAAACTCGGAAACTGCCATTCTTGCCTGATAAATCATTCTTGATGCCGATAATGCAGTCTGATATCCGCCTCTTCCGCTGTTTCCCATCTGTTCCATTGCATTCCAGACTGCCTCTTTTACGCAATCCGGTTTCTTAAGTGTCGTGGCACTGTTATCCAGATAAATCATTTCTCTTACTCCTTACCATCTGCACATACTCTCTGAGTCTTTATTCTACTTACTTTTGTAACAAAAAGAGTTATTTGTTCTACAAAAATATTAAATGTACTTCCTGTTTTTCTTCTACTTCACCGACAATTTTGCTGTAGCGTGTCTGTTCCTGTTCCTGAAGTCTTTTCAAAACTTCTTTGGCATCTTTCTTTTTCAGGCTGACTAAAAGTCCCCCTGAAGTCTGCGGGTCAAACAACAAATCTTCAAAACTTTCTTTTATTGTATCATTTAATTTGATTTTTTCTCTTAAGAATTCTTTATTTCGATACGTTCCCTCTGGTACCAGACCCATTTTGGCATACTCTTCCACATCCGGTAAAAATGGAATTTTTTTGGTATCAATTTTAATGGTTACCTGACTCCCTTCCGCCATCTCAAGTGCATGTCCGGCAAGAGAAAAACCTGTCACATCTGTACATCCATGTACTTCATAATCTTTTAAAATTTCTGATGCATAATAATTTAAACATCTCATTTGTCCAATTGCAAGTTTTCTTGATGTTTCTGATACCATATCAGCTTTTGCAGCCGTATTGACCAGCCCTGTTCCGATTGGTTTGGTAAGAATCAAAGCATCCCCTGGCTCTGCACCTGAATTTTTCCACATTTTCTTTGGGTTGACAAAGCCTGTAACACTCAAACCGTATTTTGGCTCTTCATCGTTAATGGAATGTCCGCCGGCAAGCACTGCCCCAGCTTCCTGTACTTTCTTTGCACCACCTTGAAGAATTTCACCTAACACTTCCTGCCCCAGACAATTTGGAAATGCCACAATATTTAATGCAATTTTCGGTGTTCCGCCCATCGCATAAATATCACTCAATGCATTTGCAGCCGCAATCTCTCCAAAAAGAGAAGGCTCATCTACCACAGGAGGGAAAAAATCAAGTGTCTGAATCAGTGCCAGTTCATCTGAAATCTGATACACTGCGCCGTCATCATTTGTCTCTGTTCCGACTAAAAGATGTTCATCGAAAAATTTCGGAAGTCCTCCAACAATCTCAGCCAGCACTTTCGGTCCAATTTTTGCCGCACAGCCAGCACTTTTTGCAAACTGCGTCAATTTTACACTTTCTTTCATTAAACTCTGTACCTCTTTTTGATTTTCTTATAAATTAATCTGAACTTCTACCGGGCAATGGTCAGAACCCAGTACCTCTGTATGAATTTTTGCAGAAATCAGTTTTTCTTCTAAGCGGTTTGAGACACAAAAATAGTCAATTCTCCATCCGATGTTCTTATCACGTGCTTTAAAACGATAAGACCACCAGGAATAAATTCCCGTTTCTTCCGGATAAAAATATCGGAAGGTATCCGTAAATCCTGCCTCTAACAGTTTGGTGAATTTTCCTCTCTCTTCTTCGGTAAATCCTGGATTATGCTTATTTGTTTTTGGATTTTTCAAGTCAATCTCACGGTGCGCCACATTTAAGTCCCCGCAGAAAATAACCTGTTTCTTTTTATCCAGTCCAATTAAATACTCACGGAAGTCATCTTCCCATTTCATGCGATACTCTAATCTTGCCAATTCGGTCTGTGAATTTGGCGTATAACAAGTAATCACATAAAAATCTTCATACTCAAGGGTAATCACCCTGCCCTCTTGGTCATGCTGCTCAATACCAAGACCATAAGTCACCGCAATCGGCTCTTTCTTTGCAAAAATGGCAGTTCCCGAATAGCCTTTCTTTACCGCATAATTCCAGTATGCATGATATCCTTCCGGTGCAAAGTCGATCTGACCTTCCTGTAATTTCGTTTCCTGAACACAGAAAAAATCAGCATCCATTTCATTAAAGTATTCGATAAACCCCTTTTGTACACAGGCTCTTAAACCGTTTACATTCCAGGAAATAAATTTCATAAATGTTCCCCTTTCGCGCTGTTTTTTTAACTCTTCGCTTCATTATACACCATTTTTTCAAAAATATCTTTACGAATCCTTAAAAAAGAGTATATAATATTCCACGTACTATAAAAAGAATTCTGAAGAAAAAGGAGAAAAACAATGGGTGGAATCTTTGGAGTAGCTTCTAAATCCAGTTGTACACTGGACTTATTTTTCGGAACTGACTATCACTCTCATCTTGGAACACGCAGAGGTGGTATGGCAGTGTATGGTGAAAACGGCTTTGCGCGTTCAATTCACAATATTGAGAACACACCGTTTCGTACCAAATTTGATGGAGATTTAGATGAACTTGAAGGCCGGCTTGGAATCGGATGTATTTCCGACACAGAACCGCAACCTCTTCTTGTACAGTCACATCTGGGAAGTTTCGCCATCACAACGGTAGGAAAAATTAACAATATGGAGGAACTTGTCAATATTTCTTTCAAAAACGGATGCACACATTTTCTTGAGATGAGCGGCGGAAGTATCAATCCGACTGAAATGGTTGCTTCTCTTATCAACCAGAAATCGTCTATCGTAGAGGGAATTCAATATGCCCAGGAAATGATAGATGGTTCTATGACTCTTTTCGTATTAACTCCAAAAGGAATTTTTGCAGCCCGAGACAGACTTGGTCGTACTCCGATTATTATCGGTAAAAAATCAGATGCTTACTGTGCATCATTTGAAAGTTTTGCTTACTTAAATCTTGGATACGAAACCGAACGCGAACTCGGTCCTGGAGAAATTGCTTTTCTGACTGCTGAGGGTTGTGAAACTCTTGTAAAACCTGGAAATGAAATGAAAATCTGTTCTTTTCTCTGGGTTTATTACGGTTATCCAACTTCTACTTATGAAGGAATCAATGTCGAAGAAATGCGATATGAATGTGGTAAAAAACTGGCTCAGCATGATGCCGGAAGAGACCATGTAAAACCTGATTTAGTTGCCGGTGTACCGGATTCCGGTACTGCACATGCAATCGGTTATGCAAATGAGTCTGGAATTCCATTTTCTCGTCCATTTATTAAGTATACACCAACCTGGCCTCGTTCTTTCATGCCAACACATCAGAGCCAGAGAAATCTGATTGCACGTATGAAATTAATTCCTGTCGAAGCCTTAATCAAAAATAAGAGTCTGCTCTTAATTGACGACTCCATTGTCCGCGGAACACAGCTTCGTGAGACTACAGAATTTTTATATAACAGCGGTGCAAAAGAAGTACATATCCGTCCGGCTTGTCCTCCGCTTTTATTCGGTTGTCCGTACTTAAACTTCTCACGTTCCAAATCTGAGATGGATCTAATTACCCGCCGTATCATCGCAAAGCGTGAAGGAGACAACGTTTCAGATAAAGTACTTGCTGATTATGCCGATCCAGACTCTACAAACTACAAAGAAATGTTAGAGGAAATCGGAAAACAGTTAAACTTCACAACTCTGCACTATCATCGTTTAGATGACCTGACTGCCTCTATCGGCTTAAGTCCATGCAAAATGTGCACCTACTGTTTTAACCATCAAGGATAAGCCTGACAGTACAAATCAGCCAAGCCGCAGTCATATTTACAAAGGGCACATCCTGGTTTTCGCCAGAATGTGCCCTTTTTTATTTTTCATAAGATACCATTTTCTTTTAACTGTTTCAGACAGGCATAAGATTTCTTTACCTTTTCAAGACTACTACACTCAATCGTACAATCCATCTGTGGATTATTCTGTTTTAATAATCCCAGCACTTCTTCATAAGGAATTGTTCCTTCTCCAAGTGCAATATGACTGTCTCTGTCACCCATATTGTCATGAACATGGACATGACTGACGTAACTGCCAAAGCTTTTTGCCCAGTCCAGGACAGAAATATCCGAATAACAATGTGCATGTCCAATATCCAGACAGAGTCTGAAATCCGGACGGTCTACCCGTTCTACAACTTCCACCATCGGTTCCGGAATCCGGTCAAATACGTTTTCCATTACAATCATGATTCCATCTTTCCCATCTAAAAACCGTTTAAAAAAATCTGCCACACGCTCTGCCCAGCCAATCAACAGATAGGCATCCGGTAAATGGCAGGTATGAAAAACAATTTTTTCTGCTTCCAGACGTCTTCCTGCTTCGTAGACCTGCTCATAGCGTTTTTTTGTCGCCTCTAAAATCAAAGAATCATACGTCATCGGATTCAAATCCAGAAACGGACCGTGAAGGGACAAATGCGGCCATCCCATTCTCCAGAGTCGTTCTCGATAACTGCTGATTTTTTCTTCCAAACGATCCAGATTTTCAGCAATTGAAAATTCAATACTCTCTATACCAGTCGCACATTCACGAACCACTTCCTGCATCTGCGTATCTTCTAATAAATGACTTGTATAAATCATACGATACGCTCCTTCCTCTTTTTACAAATCAATTCGCCACCTATGCAGGTGGCGAATTTTATCATTTTTATGTAATTTTTATTTTAAAACATACACATCAGTATAGTAAACGCCAAGCTGATTTGCACGATTATGGTCATTTACAAATACATCGATACGATTTCCTTTGATTGCTCCACCACAGTCTGTTGCTGTAAAGATATGACCATTGATAATGACTTTTGTTCCATAAGGAATGACAGTCGGGTCAACTGCAATGGTATCTCCCTCTACTAACGGAGCGCCTGTCGCAGTTACACCTGCCCATTCATCATTACAGCAGGAACCACCACAATAATGTGTAATTTTAAATGTACCAAGAGACTGACCATACTGCAGAAGTGTTGCATTTACTTCAGAAATATCACTTCCATAAATTCCACTTACTGTAGACGGAGTGTCTTCGAGAATACGAACAGCCCATACTGCATTGTTCGTATTGACCGTTCCATGAACAATACCAGTTCTTGAACTCTGTGCTTCAACGGTTTCTCCATTTCCTGCGTACATAACAACATGGTAGATATAACCATTTCTTGCATAGAAAATCAAGTCACCCGGCTGCGCTTCTTCTACTGGAATCTTTGTACCATACTGAGCCTGATCTTCTGCAACTCGCGGCAGTGTATAACCATACTGAGCATAAATGCTCTGTACAAATCCAGAACAGTCTGCACCGTTTGTTAAGCTTGTTCCACCCCATACGTAAGGATTTCCAATAAACTGACTTGCAAACTGAACAATCGAAGTTCTCAGTTCCCCGTTTGGAACACCAGATTTTACAGAAGTCAAAGTATAATAGCAGGCTGCATTTTCTGCCGGTTTTACGACTTCCTGTGCGGTCACAAACTGGTCTTCTCCGGTTGCAGAAATTTTATTACTGATAATGTTATCAATATCATCATTCTGGTCAGCAGCCGTTTTTGTTGTAGGGAACAGACTGATGACCTCTTTTGTATTCTTAAGAGCAGAAGCTGCGGCTGTTGCCTGTGTTAACAAACTTTTTTCTGCTTTTTCCTTTTCTTTCTTGTCCGTATCAAGGAATTTATTTTCTACAAATCCTCTGACATCTCCGGATTCCACATAAACAAACTCCGCATTTTCGTCTGCTAAAATATAACAGATATTGTCTTTGTTTAACGTTCCGACAGCACGACTCTCCGTATTTTTATCTTCATGAATTGTTACAAAATCTGCATTACAAAGTGCATACACTTTATCCACAACGGTCTGTTTTACCGTAGAACGAGTATGGAAAAATGCTCCATTTTCGGATTCCGGAACGCTCGGTGTTGCTTCTGTCAACAGTTTTGCAATTCCTTTGTATGTCTTTTTCTGTTCTTTTGCTTCTTTTTTTGCCTCTTCCGTCAGTTTCTGTACAATCTGGTCTGCTTCATCGCCTAAAATCACCTGCTCTGTTTTTACAAAACCACGTACATCACCTGACTCTACAAAAAGCCATCCATCGTTTTCTTCCTGAAGAATATAGCAGACACCATCTTTTGACAGTTTACCTACTTCTTTTGCTCCATCCTTCATTTCTTCTACGATTGACAGTTCTTCTTTTGCAAAGGCATATTTCTTTGCAACTGTCCAGAAACGGAAATCATCCACCATTGTAGGCAGAGAAGAATAAATCTGCTGATTTGCAATTAACTGGGAATTTGAACCACTTCCACTGTTTGCTGCGGTTGTATCTTCTTTTTTCTCCGTATCTTTCTTGGTATCACTGCTGTTATCATTAGAAGAATTGCTATTGCTATTGTTATTACTATTGTTATTGCTATTGTTATTGCTATTACTATTGTTATTGTTATTATTCTGATTATTGTTATCGTCTTTTTTTGTATTATCTTCTGCTTTTTTCGCAAGCTTTGGTGCACCATTTTCGATAATGACATATCCATTTGCATCCAGCACGTAAGCATAACCATCCGGAAGTTTATATCCGGTTGATGCCTCATATTGCTCCGGAGTCATACCCTGGGCTGGTTTATCTGGATTTTCCGGAGTGTCCGGATTTGACGGCTGGTCTGGATTTTCTGGTTTATCCGGGTTCGACGGCTGATCCGGATTTTCTGGTTTATCCGGGTTTGACGGCTGGTCCGGATTTTCTGGTTTATCTGGGTTTGACGGCTGATCCGGATTTTCTGGTTTGTCTGGATTCGACGGCTGGTCCGGCTCAGATGGCTGTTCCGGTTCAGACGGCTGTTCCGGTTCAGAAACCTCTCCTGATGACTGCTCCGGCTCTGTCACACTCGTTTCCCCTGTTGTCTGTTCAGCCGTTACTGCTGCCTCTGTACTGGAAACTTCTGATGCAAATACACCTGACGGTGTAAGCATAGAAACACTCACAGCGATTGCCAGCAGTTTTTTTACTTCTTTTATTTTCATTTAGTTCCTCCTGCTGCTTGTAATACTCTCTGTATTTTCCCTCTGTCTTACAATAAGCTGCCTTAATTCTCGTCGAAACAACTTTCGACTTCTCTTTTCGTTTATTTTTCACGATTTTTAATCGCTCTACTCCACTTATTACTGTACCACAAAATGGTAAAAAAACAAAGGACTATCACAAAAAATTCACATTTTTGTAATAGTCCTTTTATTTAATTTTTACGGAACAAATTGTGACACACCTGATACGCATACCAAATTAACCAGATTAATAGTCAATTTTTTGATAAAAATGTCCTTCCAGAAAGTCCGTTTTAATCACATTAATAAATGCCTCCGGGTCTGCTTTCTGCACACGACTGACTAAAACTTTTGCCTCTGAGGAAGATACAACAGAATATAACATCTTTCTCTGTTTATTAGAATAACAGCCTGTTGCCGCAAACTCTGTTGCACTATGGTTTGTCACTTCATAAATTTCTTTATAAACATCATCCGGACGATCCGTAACAATAAAGAGAGTTTCTTTCTTGTAGGCAGTATGAAGTATGTGTATCATCTGCGTAGAAGCAAATTGGAAAATAATGGAATAAAGTGCCTTATCCCAGCCAAATAAAACTCCGGCAATGGTCAACACACAGGCATTTCCAAGTAAAATAAAATTCCATACGTCTTTATTTTTCTTTTCTGCAAAATAAATCCCAATAAAGTCCGTACCTCCGGCACTTGCGCCTCCAATCAGGCACAAACTGATTGCAAATCCATTAATAATACCGCCAAACACAGAAATCAGCAGAATATCATCTGTAATTGGATGATAAGGAACTAAGTCTGTAAGCACACTGGTTACAATAACGATCAGAGCTGAAGTGCTTGTAAACTTCTTGCCAATTGCACGAAAACAAATAATAACAGGAATTGCATTCAATGACAGACTGACTGCTGTAAATGGAATCTGCAGATTCAAAAATCGTTCGCAGATTGTCTGTATCAAAAGGGTAATTCCGTTAAAGCCACCTGGATACAGCCCTCCTGCTCTTACCAGTGTTTTAATATTCACTGCCATAATCAGTGCACTGATTAAGCCCAGACCCATTCGTTTTACTTCCGTTTTTAAATCAAAATTCACTGATATCCTCTCCCAATCTGCTTATTAAAGCATATGTTTGCGAAGTTCTTCTGGTGTTTTTGTACTCAAATATGCCGGTGCAATATCAAATACAGTCTTGCATCCGCTCTGTCCTTCCTGATTTAATCGGTAAGCTGCTCTTGCATAAGCTACAATAACAGAAGATGTAAATTCCGGATTAGAATCCAGTTTTAAACTGTATTCGATGACATGATGATGTTCTTTTTCCCATCCTGTCTGACCACTGCGGATTACAAAGCCACCATGAGGAAGTCCTGCATGATTTGCTTTCATTTCTTCTGCGCTGATGAAATGTACCGTTGTTTCATATTCATCAAAATAGTTCGGCATTGTTTTGATTTCATTTGTAATTCTATCTTTATCTGCACCTTCTTCAGCCACAACAAAAACTTCTCTTGTATGTTTTTCGCCTGTTGCAAGTACCGGATTTTCACCATTTCTTACAGCGTTTAATGCCTTCTCTACCGGAATGGTATACTGTCTTGCATCAATTACACCGTCAATTCTACGAACCGCATCGGAATGACCCTGGCTTACACCTTTGCCCCAGAATGTATAGTCATTTCCTTCCGGAAGAATTGCATTTGCATATAAACGATTTAAAGAGAACATTCCCGGGTCCCAGCCTACTGAAATTAAGCCGATTTTTCCGCTCTTTTTCGCTGCTGCATCTACCTCTGCAAAATGTTCCGGAATTTTTGCATGTGTATCAAAGCTGTCAACTACGTTAAAGTACTGTGCATATTCTGGAGTCTGTACCGGTAAATCGGTTGCACTTCCTCCGCAGAGAATCAATACATCGATTTCATCCTTCATTTTTACTGCTTCATCTACAGAATATACTTTTGCTGTCTCGGTAAGAATATGTACATCTGCAGGATTACGACGGGTAAATACTGCTTTTAATTCCATGTCTGCATTCTGTTTGATTGCACATTCTACGCCTCTTCCAAGGTTACCATAACCTAAGATACCAATTCTTATACTCATTTTATTAAACCTCTCCTGTAAATTTATTTCGCAGCGGTCTGTCCAACCACAATCCCGTTACGTCGTATACAGTATAGCAAATTCTATTTTTCTCTTCAACTAAAATTTCACTTTTTTAAACCATCAAAAAGCAGCAGTAAGAAAACTCTCACTGCCGCCTCTTTTAAAAATAATTTTCGTAATTTTAGTGATGGAACAAACGAATGCCTGTAAATGCCATTGCCATACCATATTTATTACAACATTCGATTACTGCATCATCTCTTACAGAACCGCCTGGTTCTGCAATATATTTTACACCACTCTTATGTGCACGCTCAATATTATCCGAGAATGGGAAGAATGCATCAGAACCAAGAGTAACATCGGTCAGTTTATCTAACCATGCACGTTTCTCTTCTCTTGTAAAGACTTCCGGTTTTTCCTTGAAGATTCTCTGCCATGCACCATCTTCAAGAACATCCATATATTCCTCTCCAATATAAACATCAATGGCATTATCTCTGTCTGCACGACGGATTCCATCAATAAATGGAAGATTCATGACTTTCGGGCACTGTCTTAACCACCAGTTATCTGCCTTCTGTCCTGCCAGTCTTGTGCAGTGTACACGAGACTGCTGTCCTGCACCGATACCGATTGCCTGTCCGTCTTTTACAAAGCAGACGGAATTGGACTGTGTATATTTTAATGTAATCAGAGAAATCTTTAAATCTCTGACTGCATTTTCCGGAATTGCTTTATTTTCTGTCACGATATTGGAAAGCAGTTCATCATCAATTGGAAGTTCCTGTCTTCCCTGTTCAAATGTCACACCATAAACCTGTTTGTGCTCTAACGGTGCCGGCTGATAATTTTCATCGATTTTAATGATATTATAGTTTCCGTTTTTCTTCTGTGCTAAAATTTCAAGTGCCTCTTTGGAAAATCCCGGTGCGATAACACCATCCGAAACTTCTCGTTTAATCAGCATCGCTGTATCTTTATCACATTCATCAGAGAGTGCAATAAAATCACCAAAGGAAGACATTCTGTCTGCACCTCTTGCTCTTGCATAAGCGCAGGCAAGCGGAGAAAGCTCTCCCATATCATCTACCCAGTAAATTTTTGCAAGGGTCTCACTTAACGGAAGTCCCACTGCTGCACCGGCTGGTGATACATGTTTAAAAGAAGTAGCCGCCGGAAGTCCGGTCGCTTTTTTTAATTCTCTTACTAACTGAAAACCGTTAAATGCATCCAGAAAGTTAATATATCCAGGTCTTCCACTGATTACTTCGATTGGAAGCTCACTTCCGTCTGCCATATAAATTCTGGACGGTTTCTGGTTCGGGTTACATCCATACTTTAATGCTAATTCTTTCATTCTCATTTTCTCCTTTATTGTTAGAACAGATTTAAAAATACTCTAGTGCCGTAACATTTTTAGATTACTGATTTTTATTTACAATTCTTGTCTCATAGTCTCCCGTTTCAAGGTCAATGAAACGTACAAATAAAGAAACTTTATTATCTCCATTGAGGCTTTCCCATACATTTTTTGTGAATGCGTCAATGTCATCTGGAATCTCTACCAGTTTTGGTTCTCCCTCAAAACTTGGAAGTGGATTTCCATCATGCATATAAGTATGAATAAAATGTCCCTCTCCTGCTACCGGATTTTCATAAGCAAAGGTATAACGGTTGCAGGCATCCGGATTTCCATTATTGCTCTTTAAAATTGACATTGCATAGTTGTATTTTCCATTTTCAATGTGCATAACTCCGGAAATACGAGGGGTATAATTTGGACCATCCGGCTCAAATTCACGGCTTCTTAAAGACTGCTCAAAAGTCAGCTGTCTGTCCATTCCTTCATAAATGGTATCTGTCTGGTCACCATTTGTCACAATTGTTTTATTTCCCAGTACACGAACCGGCGCATAAATAATTAAGCTTGGGTCAGTTAATTTAGACGGGTCAAATGCCTGTGTACGGATTCCCTCTCCATCTTCTACAAACACACGATTTCTGCTGTTTTCACTTCTTCCCATGATAAAATAAGCAGTCACTGCTTTTGTACCATCTTTGGACTTTCCAATTACAATTCCTCGTCCAGGATAAGCATTTTCTTTTAATTCTGTTTCCAGCGATAACATTTTCATGAATATCTCTCCTTTTTCCCATCATACATTTTTAATTGATCCGTTGACTTTCATTTCATAGAACAAAATTTTCTATATAATAACGAAAAAAAAGCCCACTTTCTGAACATCCAATGCCCAGACGGTCGGCTTCAACGGCTTATACTCCCTGTGGTTGATTCCACTTCCGTCAGTCATATAAGCAATTACAACATAGCATGGATAAAAAAGATTGTCAATATTTTATTTTCTATTTTTCGTCAATTACCTGAAAAATATAGAATTTCAAGTAATAAGACTCATCTGCAGACCATAAAATCGGATGGTCTGCTGCCTGTGTGCGGTATTCTACCTGACGTAGACGTTTATGCACATTTCTTGCTGCCTGTCCAATTGTCTGGGTAAACAACTCATACGACATAAAATGAGAACAAGAACAAGTTGCAAGATAACCTCCGTCTTTGACCAGTTTCATTCCTCGCAAATTAATCTCTCGATAACCTTTCACTGCGTTTTTAATCGAATTTTTTGATTTTGTAAATGCAGGAGGGTCGAGAATTACTACGTCATATTTTTCTCCCTCGGATTCTAACTTAGGAAGCAGTTCAAAGACATCCTCGCAAATGAATTTTACACGCTTTTCGAGTCCGTTTAACTCCGCGTTTTCTGTTGCCTGGTCTACTGCAAGCTGAGAGGCATCGACTCCGGTTACACTCTTTGCTCCGGCAATTCCCGCATTTAACGCAAAAGAGCCTGTATGCGTAAAGCAATCTAAAACTTTCGCATCTTTACATAATCTCTGAATGGCAAGACGGTTATATTTCTGGTCTAAGAAAAAGCCTGTTTTTTGTCCATCTTCTATGTCTACAATATATTTTACACCATTTTCCACAATCTGTACTTTCGTATCAAATGGCTCACCGATAAATCCCTTGACTCTTTCCATTCCTTCCTGAAGCCGCACTTTTGCATCGCTTCTCTCATAAACACCACGGATTGTAATCCCATCTTCTGCCATTGCTGATTTTAATTCTTCAATGATTATCATTTTTAACTTATCAATTCCAAGTGCTAAAGACTGTACAACAAGAACATCTGAAAACTTGTCAATCACAATCCCAGGCAGAAAATCTGCTTCCCCGAAAATCACACGACAGCTTGAAATATCTACCGTTTTCTTTCGATATTCCCACGCGTCTCGTACTCTCATTTTTAAAAATTCACGGTCAATTTCCTGATTTTCATTTCTTGTCATCATACGGATCCGGATTTTTGAATTGGTGTTAATAAATCCTCTCCCAAGCGGATAGCCGTCGAAATCACGTACAATCACAATATCTCCGTTTTCAAAGTTTCCCATAATACTTGCGATTTCATTGTCGTAAACCCAAGGTCCACCTGATTTTAATGCACGTCCTTCCCCTTTTTTCAACACTGCAACTGCAATACTCATATTTTACTTTTTTCCTTTCCTCTTTCTGCTTTCTTTTCTTACCACGCAATGACTTCCGGTCCGTTTTCCGTTACAAGAACCATAATCTCCCACTGTGCAGACGGCATATCATCTTCTGTATAAATGGTCCATCCATCTCTTTCATCCACAAAAATTTCATCTGTTCCCATATTAACCATTGGCTCAATTGTAAACATCAGTCCTGGTGCCATTACCATTCCGGTTCCTGCCGCTCCAATATAACCGACCCATGGGTCTTCATGAAATTCCAGACCAACTCCATGTCCACCAATTTCTCTTACTACACTGTAGCCATTTTTTACTGCATGTTCATGCACTGCCTGACTCATATCTCCTAAAAAGCCCCACGCTTTTACCTGTTCAAGACCTTTTTCTACACACTCTTTTGCAACACGAACCAGACGTGCTTTCTCTTCCCCGACATCTCCGATACAGAACATACGAGAAGAATCGGAATAATATCCATTTAAAATTGTAGACACATCAACATTGATGATATCGCCTTCTTCCAGAATAATATCTTCAGATGGAATTCCATGGCATACCTGATTATTAATCGAAGTGCACACACTCTTTGGAAATCCTTCATATCCAAGCGGAGCTGGAATTGCTCCTTCTTTTGTTGTAATGTCGTATACCCATTTGTCAATTTCAGCAGTGGAAATTCCCTCTTTAATATGTTCTGCAACATAATCTAAGATTTTTACATTAATCTCCGCACTCTTTCTAATTTCTGCAATCTGAGCTTCTGTCTTAATTAATTTATGAGAAGGTACTAAATGTCCCTGACTATGAAGAAGATTGAGTTTATGGTCAAAATTCTCATGGCATTTTTTATACTTTCTTCCACTTCCACACCAGCATGCATCGTTTCTTCCAATTTGATTCATTTTATTTTAATTCCTTTCTGCTTATGATTCATTCTGTTTTTTCTGTATGAAGTATAGCACTCTTTTCTTTATTCTGCCAGATGTTAGTTGCTATACAGAGGCAAAAAATTATCGTTTATAATTTTCTGATAACTGTAATATTTTCTATCAATTTTAAAATTAATTATTATTTTTTTTATTATTTTCAATTTAGTTATTGACTTTTTGATTTTTACCTGATATAATAACATCATAAACAAAGAGAACGAAGCAAACAAACCCGAAAGGAATGATACCACCAAGAACATAATGTAATACCTCATATTTTTATGAAAGGAAGGTACAGACCACCAGAAACATAATGATTTACCTTAAAATTTATTAAAAATTCAAGAACAGGAGGTACGGACCACCGAAAACTTAACGTTTTATCCCAAAAAAATCTAAAAATCAGGAAGGTATAATCCAATGGATAATAGTAATTAAAAGGACCATTCGAAATGTCAACTTTGAATGGTCCTTTTTCATGCTGATTTTTTCTGAAAATGAAAAACTTTCTCAAAAAAAGCGAGGGCTTTTGACCCTCGCTTCTAATCTTATCTTATACATTTCTTATACATTCTCTGATTTATGTGTTCTCAGAATTTTTTTGCACTTAATTTTGTAACTACAGCTTACTCAATGGTTTCATATAATGTAGTCAATATTTTAAGAATTTGCTCTTTCGTCAATCGACTGCTGTCAAGACAGAGGTCATATCCATGATGTTTTCCCCACTTTCGGTCCGTATAATTTTCATAGTAATATTTTCTCTGCTTGTCTACTTTTTTAATTAATTGCTTTGCTGCCTTTGCATCTAATCCGGTGCGGGCAGAAATGGTTCGGATTCGTTTTTCCAACGGTGCCGTAATAAAAACACAACGGCAATCTGGTTTGATTCTTAACAAATAATCCGCACATCTTCCTACAATTACACAATCTTCTGTTTCTGCTTTTTCTTTGATGATTTCACTCTGGGCTTCAAATAATACATCATTGAGTGGTTCATAATAAAACTGTCTCTGTATGGCAATATCATCTTCCATATCATAGCGCCACGGGTTTTCTCTTCTTTCATCGACCCGCTCTAATCTCTCTTCTGGCAGATTTTTCCGCTCAGCAGCAAGTGTAATCAGATTTTTATCATAAAATCCAATCTTCAACTGTTCTGCCAGACTTTGTGCAATTATTCTTCCCCCACTGCCAAATTCTCTTGCGATTGTAATTACTTTCCCCATAAAGACACCTCCCGCAATTTGTTGCATTATTGTCTGTACTTTCATTTTTTATTACTTTTATTATACAACAATTTCTTTATTTTTGCACTATATTCTATTATTTTCCTGTAGTCAAGTGGATATTCGCAATCCGCTTCGCTACTTGCTCATAACCAAATAGCTG
>OHMN01000471.1_pt1 | contig 37872 bp, 33 predicted proteins | sample 1569361 | NCBI WGS metagenome assembly OHMN01 (sample SAMEA3541508, study PRJEB24748) | human gut metagenome | biome: human gut; feature: human-associated habitat; material: faeces | place: China | collected 2012
CAACTCACACGGCCCTTGTTGTACATTTGACTTGTTGATTTACTGCGGATCTGGCACATCTTCTGGCATTGTGCGGAAGAACTGTACGACCATGGGCAGTGTGATGGCTGCGGCAATGACATCCGCGATAGTCTGGGCCATCTGGATTCCAAGAAGGCCCAATGTGTGGCTGAGGATCCACAGGACCGGAATAAAGACCAGTCCGCTTCGGATCATGGAGAGAAAGGTTGCTTTTCCGCTGCGCCCGATGCTCTGGAACATCATATTTCCGCAGAGGGAAAATGGCATGAAGAAAAGGGCGAAGCACTGGATGCGCAGTGCTGTTGTACCGATTGAGATAACCGCCGGATCATCCCGGAACATTTTCACAATAAAGCTGGAAAAGCCGATTCCGACCAGGGCGGAAAGACTCATAACGACCAGGCTGCTGCGGATGCTGAACCAGAAGGCTTCCCGCACGCGGCTGTATTTTTTTGCCCCGTAGTTAAAAGCGCTGACTGGCTGGAAGCCCTGGCCAATACCGAGCGCGATGCAGAACAGGAACATGATGATCCTTGTGACAATACTCATGGCGGCAATGGCGGCATCGCCGTACGGAGCAGAGCACAAGTTCAGGATCATGACAGAAATGCTGTTGAGCCCCTGGCGCATCAGGCTTGGGAAACCGGTTGCAATGATATTTTTTACATCCGCAAAGCTGTGTGTCACATAGCGGATATGAATGCGGCTCTGGACTTTCCCCTTGAGAAACGGGCTGATCAAGATCGCCATGCTGATGTACTGGGAAACGGCGGTGGAAATACCGGCACCGCGGACCCCGAGATTCAGTCCGAAGATCAGAAACATATCCCCGAAGATGTTGAGAATGCCGCCGGAAGCCAGACCAAGCATGGCAAAGAAGGCCTTTCCTTCGTATCGGAGGATATTGTTCATGACACAGCTGGATGCCATGGCTGGTGCGGCAATAAGAATCCAGGTACTGTATTCAATGGCGTGGGGAAGAATGGAATCAGTGCTTCCCAAAAGCCGCATAAACGGTGCATGGAACAGAAAGCCGAATACACAGATGCAGCCTCCGGCAAGCAGTGACAAAAAGAAGCTGGTGGAAGCAAATACGCGGGCACTCTCTACGTCGTGTCCGCCCAGCTTGCGGCTGATGTTGCTTCCGGCACCATGTCCGAACATAAATCCAAATGCGTTAATGATCGCCATGAGCGCAAATACCACGCCGGTGGCGCCGCTGACGCTGGTCCCGAGCTGGCTGACAAAGAAGGTGTCGGCCATGTTGTAGATGCTGGTCACCAGCATGCTGACGGTGGTGGGAAGTCCCAGCCGCAGTACCAGCCGGGGAACCGGGGTTTTTGTCATTTTGTCATATTGTTCCTGTGCGCTGTCTCGTTCCATATCTCCTTTGCTCCTGTCATTTTATCGTATTTTTTCGGTTTCAGGATGCGTAAGAGCGCATGTTTGGCGAATACCGAAAAAGCTAGAATTGCCTTTCACATGTAGGTTTTTACCGGAATTTAAAATTTTTCAGGATATTATCCATACTTCGTTCGATATGATGCTCCATCTCTTTTCTTGCCCGCTTGGCGTCGTGCTCTTTGATGCAGGTCAGGATATCAATATGCTCCTGCGTGGATTTGATGTAATGATCCAGCTTCGGAGATGTAAAACCAATGCTTGGGCCGTTCCACAAGCTGGAAAGAATTTTGTAGAGCCGCATATTATCTGCGGCAGTCCAGATAGCGGTATGGACCTCAAAATTCAGATCTTCATATTCACTGGCCGATAAGGATTCCATGCGTTTCTGGGCATCCATGAGTTTTTCAATCAGCTTGTCAGCATCCGGCATGCCATTCTTTGCGGCACGTCCGGCTGCTTCTGATTCTAGAAGCATGCGCATTTCATAGTGGTCGGTGATGTATTTTTCATCGATCGGTTTTACGATCGCACCCTTGTTCATGCGCAGCTCGATTAGTCCCTCTGCCTCCAGGGCCTGAAAGGCTTCCCGGACAGGAGTACGGCTGACACCGAGTTTTCCGGCGATATCGGTGAGACTCAGTTCATCGCCGCTTTTATATTCTCCTGAAAATAATGCTTTCTTTAAAATTGCTGTGATCCGGACACGTGCCGGGAGCAGTTCCATACTTTCCATAATTCTGCTGATCCTTTCTATATAAACAAAATCTGTTTTTATAATCCTTCTTTTTACAATTTTATAACGCGTGCATAATCCTTGCGTTAAAGATCTTTACTTTGATGATACCATTTTGAAAAATCGGTGTCAAACAAATCGTATACGATATTCAGTTGTTTTCCATAAAAAACGTATTTAAAAAATGTGAATAAGTGCCAAAGATTGGAAAAATGTCAAAAAAGGCTTGAAAAGCGGGGCAGAAGGTGATAATCTGTGAATTACAAAAACGTATATCGTATACGATATTCAAAATACGAAATACGAAATGTAACATGTAAATGAAACCGGAACTGTGCAGAAAATCTGTATAGTTGTGGAAAGTAAATGAGGCAACAGGAGGAGTTAAGATGCACGCAATTGAAAAAATTCTTGCGAAAAACAGTGGGCGTGAACAGGTAAGCACGGGGGAAATCGTGACAGCAAAGGTTGATTTTGCGGAGATCAACGATCTGTATCTGCAGACCGTGTATTCTTTTTATGAAATGGGTGGTGAGAAAGTCTGGGACAGCGAGCGGGCTGCGTTTGTATTCGATCATTACGCACCGGCACCAGACATCAAGAGTGCTGCAAACCATGGTGAAATGAGAAAATTTGCAAAGAAGAACAACTTGAAATTCCATTTCGATACCAATTGCGGTGTGTGCCATCAGGTTATGCCGGAAGCCGGTGTCATTTATCCGGGTATGATCGTGGTAGCAACCGACAGCCATACTACGACCCATGGAGCATTTGGTGCTATGGGAACCGGCTGCGGAGCAACGGACATGGCGACGATTCTGATGACGGGTGAGCTGTGGTTCCGTGTTCCGGAGATCATTGAAGTGCGTCTGGAGGGGGAGCCGAAAAAAGGTGTTTATCCGAAGGATGTTATTTTAAGCGTTCTTGGCAAGATCAAGGCAGACGGAGCTGTATACAAAGCAATTGACTTTACTGGCAGCTATGTGGAGAACCTTGGCGTTTCCGGCCGTATGGTCATCTGCAACATGGCAGTGGAGATGGGAGCAAAAACCGCTTACATGCAGCCGAACCAGGCAGTTCTGGACTATGTTTCCAAGCGTGCAGTCAGACCGTTTGAGGTACAGTACACAGATCCTGATTTTAAATATGAAGAAAGCTATGTATTTGATGTGTCAGAGCTGGAGCCGCAGTTAGCATGTCCGCACAGCGTCGATAACGTTGCTCCGCTTACGGAAGTGATCAAAGATGAGACGATCACCTTAAATCAGGGCTATATCGGAAGCTGTACCGGCGGAAGAGAGGAAGACATTGCCGAAGCAGCGAAAATTCTGGAAGGAAAACACATTCCGCAGTACACAAGATTAGTCGTTGTCCCGGCTTCTGCTGAGGTCATGCAGTCCTGTATGGAAAAAGGCTATATCCAGAGTCTGATGGCAGCAGGCGCGACCATTACGACACCGGGCTGCGGTGCATGTCTGGGTGCTCATGAGGGAATTCTGGCAGCAGGCGAGACCTGCATTACAACCACAAACCGGAATTTCCCGGGCCGTATGGGTTCCACGGAAGCAAAAATCTATCTGGCAAGCCCGGCAACGGTTGCGGCAAGCATTTTAAATGGCTGCATCACTGATCCGAGAAAGTATTTATAAGGGGGATATCCGTCATGAAAACACAGATTACAGGAAATATCATTGTAGTAGGCAATAATATCGATACCGATCAGATCTATCCGGGCCGTTTTCTTGCGATCACTGATCCGAAAGAGATTGGAAGCCATTGTCTGTGCGGTGTGGATGAAACCATTGCTGCAAACTTCCCGCAGGGCGGCATTGTCGTAGCAGGAACCAACTTTGGCTGCGGTTCCAGCCGTGAGCATGCACCGATCGCATTGTTAAATATGGGGGCAAGTGCCGTGATCGCAGATTCCTTCGCGCGCATTTTCTTCCGGAATTCCATTAACTTAGGTCTGCCGCTCATTGTATGCAAGGGCATCAGCAAGGAAGTGGAGAATGGTCAGGAGCTTACCCTGGACATCGAGAAAGGCACCGTTACCGTGAAGGAGACAGGTAAAGTCTATCCGTGCGACCGTCTTGGTGACCAGGCTATGAAGATCCTGGAAGCAGGCGGCATCAAACCGATGATGCGTGCGCGGATGGAAAAAGAGAAAGCAGCACAGTAGAAAGCAGGTTGCAGGACACGCTTGCGTGAATGGTAACAAAGCGAAAACAGGGGGATAAAATTATGCCAATGGAGTTTGTATTTATCATAGGAATGGCAGTATTGCTGATCCTTTGTGTCAAAGTAAAAGCGAACGCTTTTATTTCATTGCTGGCCACAGCACTGGTTATGGGTTTACTTTCCGGAATGAGCGGGGCGGATACTGTTTCTGCGATCACCAGCGGATTCTCCGGAACTGTAAAAAGTATTGGTATTGTAATCATTTTTGGTATTATGTTAGGCAACTATCTGGATGCAGCAAAAGGAACCAACCGCATGGCATTGGATGCGGTACGTCTGGTAGGACAGAAGCGGGCAGGTCTGGCTATGGCGATCACCGGTTATCTGGTATCCATTCCGGTTTTTTCCGATGCAGCGTTTGTTATTCTGACACCGCTTGTAAAAGCAATTCACAAAAAGACGCGGATTCCGCTGGCTATTTTAGCAGTTAGCCTGTCAGCAGGACTTTTATCCACACATGTATTTGTGCCGCCGACACCGGGACCTCTGGCCGCAGCCGGACTTCTGGGCATTGATATCGGACGTGCGATTTTATATGGTGCATTTGGTGCAGTCTTTATGACACTGGCCGGCTGGATCTTTGCGGAGATTTATTTCCGCAATAAGCCGGAATCTTATTATAGCTTTCGTGATGAAGAGGAGCAGAAAAAAGAGGATGCTCTCAGCATAGATGATGATACGGATTTACCGGGAACACTAGCAAGTCTTCTGCCGCTTGTTGTGCCAATTCTGCTGATTCTATTAAATACGACATGCGGAATGCTGCTTCCGGAGGATTCCCCGGTCATGGCAATTATCTCTTTTGTTGGCGACTCTAACATTGCGCTTGCAATTGGTGCAGTGCTGGCGATCATTACGCTTGGAAAACGTCTTGGCGGAAAAGTGATCATCGAGGTGATGGACAAGACCTTAAAAGATGCAGGTCCGATCGTATTCATCACTTCTGCAGGCGGTGCACTTGGACAGGTGTTAAAAGTATCCGGTGCAGGCGATAGTCTGGCACAGATGGTATTAAGCACAGGACTCCCCTTCATCCTGATTCCATTTGTGATTTCAGGTCTGTTAAAGGTTGTACAGGGTTCCGGTACCGTTGCAGTGACGACCGCCGCAACCCTGTGCGCCCCGATCGCCGCAAGTCTCGGTCTGGATCCAATCCTGATCTTTCTGGCTTCCGGCGCAGGAGCTCGTCTCTGCTGCCACGTAAACGACAGTTATTTCTGGGTATACACCAACTGTATGGGATATGATATGAAGACAGGTTTGAAGACATTGTCTATCAGTAATGTAGTCATGTCTCTTGGAGGACTTGCAGCAACCTTTATCTGTAGTTTGTGGGTTTAATGAGGCAGTGCAGGGCATGCATGCGGAATAGTAGTAGCGGACGATTAAGGAAAGATGGGAAAATGATATGAAAAAAGAAAAAAATGGTTTCTGGGAACGGAAATTATTCGCGAATCTTTCCGTTGCGGAGCCGTACACCGGTGTGGAACTGTCAGAACGAGACAGGGAAAGAGTAAAGAAACTGGTGGAGCAGTTAAAAAATAAAGAGTAACAATATAATTGTAAAACAATGGACCGTGGAAGTTGCCGAAGGCAACTTCCACGGTCCTATTAAGCTATCAAAATTGTTATTGATTCAGTTTCCAATTCTCCAGAAGCTTCAGTTCGATCCGGGTTCCATTCGGAAGGGAAAACCAGTGATCGTTGATGACGATTGTAGGATAAGCTTTGATCTTTTCCATAATTTCCGGGATAGAATCGACCGCGATGGAAATGTGATCGTATCCATTCTGGCCGTCGACGCAGATTTCTTTTGTCTCACAGAGCTGGATGCCTTCCTGGTACCAGCATTTTCTGGCTGGTTTTTCTCCAATTTCCCGCCACATGTGCATGCCAAATACATCTTCAAAAAATTTCTGTGCTTCTTCATAAGAAGTGGTGCGGATTGCTGCATGATCGAGTTTTGCCATAGTATCTTCTCCTGTTTTTTTGTTGATTCTTATATTACGATAACGCATTTGGAAGTAAATAGCAAATAGAAAATAGATATGCGGCGCATACAAAATTTGATATAATGATGCTGAGAGGTTTTTGCTTCTGCGATACCGGAGTGTTTTTGCGAAGGTGAATGGGCTGCGCGTGAACCGTACTGTGAATGGTAAGCGGAGTGAAAACCGGAAGAGGAAAAGGTACGGATTACGATGGAGCAGGAACTCTGGAATTGGACAGAATCAGCGGTGGAAATGATCCCGTTTGCGCTGCTGGCTGGTTTTTATAAAGAAAAAGAAATCCGCATTACAAAGCTCTCAGAGGAAGGATTTTGTTTTCGGACTGTACAAAAGATTGAAAAAATCGATACGGATTTTTTGCTTTCTTTTTATGATATGGAACGGAATCAGTATGAGGAGAGAATGGTCCGGGCAATGTGCTGGAAGCTGGAAGGTCAGACGGAGTTCTTCTATGTTTATGCGGTGACTGTAACACAGGAAGATTACTGTCAGGCAGTGCGGAAACTGTTCGGGCAGTATGACCGCTATATCCGGCTGAAGCTGGAGGAGGACGATGGACTTCTGGCGGAAACACTGACGGGGTATCCGGCTCTGGGGGATGAGGTTTTTGCAGATTCTTTTGCGGAGCAGATGCAGAACGGGTATGAAGAGACTGGGTTAAACAAAGAATGGGAAGCGGAAATGAGCAGGAAAAATGCGGAAACAGGAGATGTGATGGAGTGCTCCGGGGTAGGGGAAAAGGCAAAAACGAAGCCGGAACAGGAATGCCAACGAAACTTGGAACAGGAGCAGAAGCGAAAAAGCAGCCTGGAAGATGAGGTGGAACTGGCTCTGGAATTGGACCATCCAGCGCAGTATGCGGCATTTCTGGAGCAGGACCTTGCAGAACTTTTGCGTCATTACAAAACGAAAAATCCGATCATAAAACGCTGCTTTTCTCATAAAAATCCAGACCGCATTTACATCGGAAATGCATTTTGTCCTTTGTTATTTCCGGAGGAAGCAGTTCTGTCTGCCATGTTAAAAAAGGCAGAAGAGCAGAAGCTTGCAGTTACGGTTACGTTCTCTTATGTAAGAGAAGAACAGCTGGAACATACAGAAATACTATTGCAAAAATTGGAAGACTGGTGTGCAGAATACGGGGCAGAAATCGAAATTGCAGTGAATGACTGGGCTATGGCAGATATGCTAAAAGAGCGGACCGGACATTTAAAACCGTGCCTTGGCACGCTGTTGAATAAGCGGAAAAAAGACCCGCGTATGGCATACAAAATGGGAGACCACAGGCTGTTGGAAGAAAATAGTCTGAACACAGATTTCTACCGTGATGATCTAAAACAGCGTTTTGGAATCATACGTTTTGAATGGGAAAGCTGCGGTTATGAGCAGAAACTTCCAAACGCAGAAAACCATCTGCACCTGCCGTTTTACCAGACGAATACTTCTCAGTATTGCACCTTGTATGCAGGGATTTGCTGGAAAGACAGGGGAAAACAGCAGATGGTGACAGAGTGCAGCAGGCTTTGCCAGGCAGCAGCATATCTGTACCCGGAACATTTGCATATGGTGGGGCGTGGAAACTCGTTGTTTGGAATGGATACGGATATTATGAGACAAACCGGCATTGCAAACCAGGATTGGGACAAGACGGTGGCATTTTGCAGGAATCACCGGATCAGCCGCCTGGTGGTGGCCTGCTGGTGGTAAGGCAGATGGATATGGGAAAAGATTCTATGATACCAGGGCGCCAAGGTTTGAAAACTGATACAGGCTTACTTACAAGAGAATTTGATAAAGGCAGTGGAGAAGGTAAAATAGAAAGAAGACAAAAGCAGTAAAACAAAAGCAGGAAAACGAGGAGGCAGGTAAAGAACTGTGGCAGAAAACAGAATGAAAATCGTAGCGGGACTTGGCTCGATTGAAGAATATATCCGGTTTTGTGAGGCAGGTGCAGACGAATTTTTTGCCGGGTATGTGCCGTATGAATGGAACCGGAAATATGGAACGCTAATGTCGTTAAACCGCAGGGAAGTGTTCTGCAGCAATGTGCAGCTTGGGGCATTTTCGGAGCTGGAAATTCTGGCTGCGATGGTTCAAAAATACAAAAGGCCGGTGCACTTAACCTTCAATGCGCTGTATTATCTCCCGGAGCAGTATCCTGAGATCGCGGACATCATTCAGCATTGCATGGAGCTGGGTTATCAGACCTTTATTGTGGCAGATCCGGCTCTGATCGTTTATCTCAGGGCACAAAAAATAGATTGCCAGATCCACCTGAGTGGGGAAACAGGGGAGGTGAACAGCCGTATGCTTTCTGTGTTTCAGGAGTATGGGATCCAGCGCCTGATCTTTCATAGAAAGAACAGCTTTTCTGACATGAAATCCGTGATCCGGAATGGAAAACGGGAGGGAAAAACGCTGGAATATGAGGCCTTTGTCTTAAATGAACTGTGTCAGTTTAGCGGAGCATTCTGCAACTCCCTGCATTGTGATGAAATGGGGTATCTGTGCCGGGTTCCGTATTGCCTGGGACCGCTTAGACGAGGAAAAATGCAGGTATATGGTGTGAAGGCGGAAGGTCAGAATATAGAAGAGCAGGACAATGAAGAATGGAATGTTGAAGCAATGGGTGACAGAGAACTGGCTGATAAGGCGCATGATATAGAAGCATGGAATGACAAAGAACGATATGCAGAAGATGGCTATCTCTGTGGTGCTACCGGCTGCGGACTTTGCGCTTTGTATCAGTTGCAAAAGGCGGGAGTTACGCATTTGAAACTGGTCGGACGTGGAAATTATGTAGATTTTATGGAACGGGATATCCGGAATCTGAAGAGAGCATTGGAAATTTTGCAGGAATCGGTCCGTAGTGCAGGGCTAAACGCTGCTGGCGGTATACCGACAGACGAAATCGCAACGCGAAAGGTTGCCAGAAATGCAGGAACTTGTCTGAAAGAATTTTATAAAAGGCAGATGAAACAGGAATTATTTCCGCATGGCTGCAGCGGAAACTGTTATTATCGGGAAGCTTCCCTGGGCAAATCCGCTGCCGGTTCGTGATTATGCATGGTGAGAAATTGTTACTGGACACGTATGCGTTTACAGTAACGTGAAAATTTCTGGAACCTGGATTTGCCCTGGACGGCTATTGGCATCAGTTCCCCATACTTTCGTGGATCAGCTTTAATACGTTAGCCAGCTCTTTTGCAGCGACCTGACCCGGTGCGGAAGCTTTTCCGACTGACCCGAAGGTTAAAGAAGAGCCAAAAACTTCCCCGCACAGGCGGCTGATCATGCCAAGCGGCCCCATGGACATGGTAATGAGCGGGCGTGTGGTGCGGCGGTCCATTTCCTCTGTGGCGGAAAGGAGCGTTACTACATCCTTCCGGGACTGCGGCATAACGGCAATCTTTAAGATGTCAGCGCCCATCAGGTCCATTTTTCCCAGGATGGAAAGAATCTCTTCCTGCGTTGGCGTGGACTGGAAGTTGTGGCTGGAGGCAACGACCGGAATTCCTGCATGGTGTGCGGTATCAAGAATGGAGCGGACGGTGTCATCGCCGGTGAAGATCTCAACATCGATCAGGTCTGCAAGGCCGCTCTCTGCCACCTGGCAGTTTAACTGCTGGTAAGAAGCGGGGGAGATGCTTTTTGCTCCGCCCTCCTTCGCCGTGCGGAAGGTAAAAAGGACCGGAATGTCTCCCAGGACTTCGTGGAGATCCTTGAGTACCGCTTGGGCAGCTTCCGGGTCTTCGGCCTGGTCAAAATGGTCGCAGCGCCACTCTATGATGTCCGGACAGGCCATCAGGACATTTTTGGCAGCGGTAAGAATGGAATCGGATGTGTTTTCGACAATTGGTATACAGATTTTAGGGACGCCATCCCCAATCTGGATGTTTCTGACATGAACGGGCTGTTTCATAATAAAGCCTCCTGAAGTGTAAAATGAATTTTTGCAGAACTGCTGTGTCCAATTATAGCAAGTGGAGGATTTATTTGCAAATGTTCGTGCTTCACAGATGAATTATGATAAAAGCATATTGTGAAACAGATGTCAAGTCTTGAATGCGAATATTCTCTGCTATATAATGGGAATCCATAGAAATAACATGCAGATTCTGGAAAACCGGAAACAGACTGCAAATTTAACAGACAGGTGAGGAATATGAACAAAAAGAATTTTGAAACGGTATTGGAACAGTACATGGGCCGCCTGGCAGGTCTTGAGCAGGCAGATGACAGCGATCAGGTTTACAAATGGCGTGCAGTGGGCTGTTTTAAGCGGTTTTGGAATTTGGAAGCGGCAGATTTTGCCGGAATGTTTGAAAAGGCTATGCAGGAGGCTGGAAATCTTCTTGACGATGCAGCCATGCAGCCGGTAGCAGGTCTTCGGATGCTGCTTGCGAGGGAGCCAGAGGTCGAGTACGTGAGAGAGTGCTTCCGCTTTTTATTCAGTGATGACGGAGGAGACCTTAAAAAGCGCCAGGACCGCGCTGAGTTCTTTGCAGATAAGATCAACGAGCGTATCCGTTATTACGAGCGTACAACGAAGAAATATCTCCAGAACCGGGATCATGTTATCTACTATCTGAATCTCTGGAAACCGGAAGAAAACTATGTGTTTGAAGCATCCTCCGCTTCTGGCTGGGCAGCCTGCACAGAGTTTGACGGAGATTTCAGCAGTAAGAACTTCTCTCTGGAGAGTTATTACCGGATGTGCGACGAGCTGCTGGAGGAGATCCGCGAGAATGAGGAACTGACAGGGCTTTACAGCAATCTGTTTGAGGAAGAATTAGATGGCTACGATGACCAGCTTCATATTCTGGTATATGATATCATGGACTGTGCGAGTCTGTACCGCTATTATGCAGGCATGGACATCCGTAAAGTACCGGGAAGAGAGCGCACAAAAGCGGCGGAAGCCAAGGCAGCGCAGGAAAAGCTAAAGCAGGAGATTGCATTAAAGGAAAAACGCCTAAAGGAGCTGCAGGAAAAACCGGTGAACCTTCCGGATGTAGTTGGAAAACAGGTAAGCCATAAGACGTATGGTACTGGTGTGGTACAGTCGAATGACAACGGAACCCTTCTGGTTCATTTTGAAAAGGCAGATAAGAAATTCAAGTATCCGTCAGTGTTTACCCAGGGCTTTTTAAGCTTTGCAGGGGAAGAAACCCAGACCGGGGAAATGTCAGAATTTGAGGCAGACCAGAAGAAAAAAGCAGCGATGGAGAAGGAAATCGCGCAGCTGAAAAAATCGCTGGGAAGCATTACTTTATAATATCATTTTACAAAAAACAGGCATCCGCATGATGTGATATGCCCCTGTCAAGCAGACGGGGACATATCAACGATCAGCGGTGCCTGTTTTTTTGTTGTCCTTTTTACCGTTTTTTGTTATGTGCCTTTCGTTGATAGCAGTCCCATGGCCATCCGATGAGGCAGATAAGTGCAAAGGTGGCTGCGGTCAGGGCAAAGGTGGAAAGGCGTGTCGGCATCCATTCCATGGGCTTTAATTCCACACCGGTCGTGTGCAAAATGAGCTCCACAAAGAAATACAAAGCAAAGCTCTGGATGGAAAACAGCAGCATGGAGCGGCGGCCGCAAAACTGCCAGAATCTGGAAAATACACTGCCCGAAAAAGCCGGGCGGGCAGCCATGCGGGCTGCAAGAAGCAGTGCGGCAATGCCGGAAAATGCAGCCCCGAAATAGTAAGGCGGAGCGGTGTAACGGCAGTCACAAAGATTCACGTAAGTGCTGAGCTTTGGACCGAAAAAGAAGCTTAAGACTGCGAAAAACGGAATCAGAAAACCAGTATATGGCTCCATCTTTTCCAGAAGCTTTTCCTGGTTTGCGTAGTACCCGGCGATCAGGAACACAGCTGCGCAGAGCGCGGAATCCAGTTTCAAGGGAAGCCGGTCCATGACCGGGATAAGCGGATCAGCAAGGCGGATATAGGTCCCCGCAAGCACCAGGGCTGCGAGCGCATAGCAGCGCACGCTCAGAGAGCGTTTGTCAAAGAGCTTCAGCCAGATGAGGGCATACAATCCGGCAAAAAACAATGCCGGGAGGAACCATAACTGCCCTACATAGATCTGCTGTGGCTGTCCGTAGTAAAAGATCCAGGTCAGGATATGCTTCCATCCGTATTCATCGATCGCAAGATGATAATACGGGCGGATGGTGCAGATAGCGAGTGCGGTCAGTGTGACCGCAAAATAAGGAAGGATGAGTGTCCTTCCTCTTTTTTTGATGTAATCCAGGCATGTCTTGTATTTTTCCGGACGGAAGGTCATGCCGGAGAGAAAGAAAAAGGCCGGCATGTGGAACGCGTAGATCCACCGGAAAATGGTATGATGCATGGTCACGACATGGCCCAGTACCACCAGAAACAGGGCAAAGCCCTTGGCAATGTCGATATCGCTTCTTCGCGTTGTACTCATTTGTAACGTTTCCCCCAGTAATAGAAAAAATGTCTGCCAAAGAAACCGCTCTTTGGCATAAGCATGTGCAGGGCACATGCACTGCTGCTTTTTAGTGTATAGAAGGGCATGCACAGCTTGCCCGCTCGATCAGCTGATGCGGCACTAAAATTTTGGTGGCCGGAAGCTCAGGACGCTCGATATGGCTGATCATCTGACCGGCTGCTTCTATGCCAAGCTGGCAGGAATTGATGTCAATTGAGGTCAGCTGCGGTGAGGTGAGCCTTGCAAACAAAGAATTGTTAAAGGAAAGAATGGAGAGGTCCCTTGGAATGGAAAGGCCGGTTTCCATGCAGATGCGTTCCAGCGTCAGTGCGAGGATATCGTCGCTGACCACGATCGCGGTGGGGCGGTCAGCAGATTCCAGTAATGCGTGGACCGGAGTGTGACCCTCTGCCGTGATGGATGGAAGCTCCAGACAGTATCCGGGCTTCGGCAAAATCCCATGGCGCGCCAGAGCCAGCAGGTAACCACTTTTCCGGTCTGCGGAGAAAACCAGGCTGTTATCGACTCCAAGATAGGCAATCTTGCGGTGACCGAGCTGGTAAAGATATTCTGTTGCCTCGTCACCGGCCAGCAGGTTGTCGTTGTCGATGTAAACCGTCTGGTTTGCGTACTGGCAGGCCTTCCCGATGAGCACGTAGGGCAGCTTTTCCCGGTGGAGAAATTCGATGACCGGGTCATTCTGCCTGGAGTAAAGCAGGATAAAGCCATCTGCCTGGCCGATACGGGTCATGGAACGGACCGCTTCGAGCACTTCCTCCTCATCCTGCCCGGTCACAATGGTGCTGATGTACTGCTGCTGGTTGCAGACCTGGCTGATGCCACGGATCGCTTCCAGATAAAAGGAGTTTTCATAAACTTCACGCGCAGAGACCGGTAAGATGATCCCGATGGTGCGTGTGTTGCGGGAGGCCAGGTTACTGGCCTGGAAATTGGGCTCGTATCCCAGCTCTTTCATGGCACTGCGTACTTTTTGTTTGGTTTCTTCGCTGATGGAAGGACTGTTTTTGCAGGTGCGGGAAACCGTAGAAGCGGATACCCCGGCCAGCGCAGCTACATCTTTGATGGTTACGGACATCGGTGCTGCTTCCTTTCTGTCTTTGTGATGTGTTTCGTCATGCCTTCTGCTTTATGGTCAGTTATTTTGTTATGATTTGCAGAAACACTATTGCTTTTTATTTTACGGGATTGCAAAAAAAAAGTCAACGGTACTATGCAAAATCATGCAAAAATTGCATAAAAACAGAAACAAAAAATTTCTGGACATTCCGCACAAAACCGGAGTGCGAAAGTTGTGAAAATCGGAGAATCCATGCGAAATAAAAGAATGTGGTTGCATTCTCGCGGGAAACCAGATATAGTTAATGCAAACGGTTGCACAGATTGCACAAATAATGGACGCATGGTTGTAAAAGAACAGGAAGAACCGGACCCAAAATGCCAGAGCGTGCGCAAACGTGATCAGGAATGCAGCCAGAGAACATGAGGGGGATTTTTTATGAAATGCAGTAAGATTTTCTCTCCGATGACGGGAGAAGCGGTAGGGCTGGAACAGGTTCCAGATCCGGTGTTTTCCCAGAAGATCGTCGGGGATGGCATGGCGGTAATCCCGTCCGAGGGAAATATTGTAAGCCCGGTAGACGGAGAAGTGATCTCCGTGGCAGATACCAGACATGCGTTTGGACTGCGCACGGCAGATGGAGTGGAGCTGCTGATCCATGTAGGCCTTGAGACGGTTCATTTAAACGGAGCCTGCTTTCAGGTTTTTGTGAAACCGGGAGATCAGGTGAAGGTGGGTGACCGCCTGGCAGAGGTGGACCTGGAATATTTAAAGGAGCATAACATCAACCCGGTGACCCCGGTTCTGGTGTGCGGCGGCATGGAAGGCAAGAAACTTTGTCCGACAGAGAGTGCCGTGAAAGCGGGAGAGACTGTGCTGATGCAGGTGGAAGCAGGAAGTGGGGAAACCGCAGGTGCAGCAACTGGGAAAATCGCAGGTACAGAAGCAGTGAACGCAAACCAGACAACAGCTTCAGCAGACAACAAAACAACAGACAAAAAAGCGGCGAATGAAAACAATGCAGAGGAAAAGACAGGTCAGACAGATAAAACAGCTGGCGGCCAGAACCCGAAAAAGAAACCTGCCTTAAGCTTTAACTTCGATTTTCTTCAGAAGCTCGGCAAGGTTTTGATGACGGTTATCGCGGTTATGCCGGCAGCCGGTTTCATGATCAGCCTTGGTAAGCTGGTCCAGATGGGCGGGGCAGATCTGGCCGTCCTGATGACGATCGGAAGCACGATGGAAAATATCGGCTGGGCTGTGATCAACAATCTGCATATTTTGTTTGCGATCGCAATCGGCGGTTCCTGGGCGAAGGAGCGTGCAGGCGGTGCATTTGCGGCGATCATTACTTTTATTTTGATCAACCAGATCACGGGTTCCATTTTTGGTGTAACCTCCGCGATGTTAAATGACCCGGATGCAGTGACCCATACGCTGTTCGGACAGGAAATCCTGGTAAATGGTTATTTCACTTCCGTTCTTGGCGCACCGGCTCTGAATATGGGTGTGTTTGTCGGAATCATTTCCGGTTTTGCAGGTGGTGTGATCTACAACCGTTATTACAATTTCCGCAAATTGCCGGATGCGCTGGCATTCTTTAACGGAAAACGGTTTGTTCCGATGGTCTGCATTGCCTGGTCTGTGATCATTTCCCTGGTCCTGGCCGTGATCTGGCCGGTGGTACAGTCTGGCATTAACGCGTTTGGTGTGTGGATCGCGAATTCTTCTTCCACATCCCCAATCCTGGCCCCGTTTATCTACGGAACCCTGGAGCGTCTGCTGCTGCCGTTTGGCCTGCACCATATGCTGACGATCCCGATGAACTATACTTCCTTTGGCGGAACCTATACCATTGCAACCGGTATCAATGCCGGAACCCAGGTGTTTGGCCAGGATCCGCTGTGGCTGGCATGGGCAACCGACCTGATCAACTACAAGAATTCCGGCGATATGGCAGCGTACCAGAACCTGCTTACCACCGTGACCCCGGCCCGCTTCAAGGTCGGCCAGATGATCGGTGCGACCGGTCTGCTTCTTGGAATCGCCCTGGCGATGTACCGCAGAGTCGATGCGGATAAGCGTCAGAATTACCGTTCCATGTTTGTTTCCACGATTTTAGCAGTATTCCTGACTGGTGTTACGGAGCCGCTGGAATTTATGTTTATGTTCTGCGCACTGCCGCTGTATGTGGTTTACGCAGTACTGCAGGGATGCGCTTTTGCTATGGCCGGTGTGATCCACCTGCGTCTCCATTCCTTTGGAAACCTGGAATTTTTCACCCGTATCCCGATGTCCATCAAGGCTGGTCTGGGCGGTGACCTGATCAACTTTGTAATCTGCGTTGTGGTATTTTTCGTGATCGGCTACTTTGTTGCATATTTCATGATCGGAAAATTCCAGTTCGCAACCCCGGGACGTCTCGGAAACTATACCGATGAAGGTGCAGCCGACGATGGCGCAAAGTCTGCAGGTGGTAGTGGAAATAAGCAGGCGGATGGAAATACAGCCGGAACGCTGCCGGAAAATGGAAACGGAGCTGGAAATAACAGCGGTGCCAATGGCACTGAGGCAGCAAGTGGCAGCCAGGCCGAGCGCATCATTGCACTTCTCGGCGGAAGAGAGAACATTGTTCTGGTCGATGCCTGCATGACCCGCCTCAGAGTTACGGTAAACGATCTGGATAAGGTTGCCGAGCTTCCGGAGTGGAAGAAGGAAGGCGCATTGGGACTGATCAAAAAAGATCAGGGAATCCAGGCTGTTTACGGACCGAAGGCCGATGTCTTAAAGTCGGATATTAATGATATTCTGTGATACCAGGGTCGAAAGGTCAAAAATCCGATGCAAGAGGATTTTTGAACCAAATTCTGTAAGAAAAAGAGGAAACATGCATGAAACTGATCACACTCAACACGCACAGTCTGATCGAGGAGCACTATGAGGAAAAATTACGTGCCTTCGCAGACTTGATCTGCAAAGAACGCCCGGATATCCTGGCTATGCAGGAGGTCAATCAGCTGGCCAGCGAAGAGATCCTGCCGGATGAGACGATCCCGGGATTTGTGCGCTGCAGCGGCTTTTCCCTTCCACTTCGGAAGGGAAACCATGCGGCGCGGCTGGCGGGGCTGCTTTCGGCGCGCGGCCTTTCGTATTCCTGGACCTGGATCTCGGCAAAGCTGGGCTATGACCGTTATGACGAGGGTATGGCATTGTTTAGCTTAAAAGCGATCGCGGATACCGATCAGTTTCAGATCAGCCGGTCTTCGGATTACCATTACTGGAAGACCCGCCGGGTGCTTGGCATCCGCACAAAAGAGGATCCGGATACCTGGTTTTACACGGTCCATATGGGCTGGTGGGAAGATGAGGAAGACCCGTTTGCCGGGCAGTGGGAAACCTTAAACCGGAAGCTCCGGGAACAGGGAAGACTGTCCGGAACCGGAAGAGTCTGGCTTCTTGGTGATTTTAACAGTCCGTCCGCAGTCGCAGGTGAGGGCTACAGCCTGATCCGGCAGAGCGGCTGGCTGGACAGCTATCGTCTGGCACAGAAAAAAGACGATGGCGCAACCGTGGATCATGTGATCGATGGCTGGAGGGAGCGGATGGCAGAAGGGGAGAGCTGCCGTCTGGATTATATTTTCAGCAGCCGTCCGGAAGCAGTCGCACAGAGCCGTGTGATCTGCAACGGGACATTTTATCCGGTTGTGTCAGACCATTTTGGAGTTATGGCAGAGATATTATAAGGGAGTATTTTCGATATGAACAGATCAGCAGGAGTTTTACTGCCGCTTAGCAGTCTGCCGTCCGAGTACGGCATTGGATGTTTTTCAAAAAGCGCTTATGAATTTGTGGACTGGTTAAAGGAAGCCGGACAGAGCTACTGGCAGATCCTTCCGCTCGGACCGACCAGCTACGGGGATTCGCCGTATCAGTCCTTTTCTACGTTTGCGGGAAATCCGTATTTTATCAGTCTGGAGACCCTGATCGAGGAAGGCGTTCTCACAAAAGAGGAATGCGATGCCGTCGATTTCGGGAAGAAAGAGCGGGATATTGATTATGAAAAGCTGTATCGGGGCCGTTACCCGCTGCTTCGGAAAGCGTATGAGCGCAGCCACATCCACGAAAATCCGGATTACCAGAAATTCGTGGCAGAAAACAGCTGGTGGCTTTCGGACTACGCGCTTTTCATGGCAGTGAAGGACCGGTTCGATGGCGTGGAATGGACCAAATGGGCAGAGGATATCCGCCTGCGCTGGGGCAATGCCATGGACTATTACCGCAGGGAACTGTATTTTGACATTGAGTTCCAGCAGTATCTGCAGTATCAGTTTTACCGTCAGTGGAACCAGTTAAAGACTTATGCCAATCAGCGCGGAATCCAGCTGATTGGCGACATTCCGATCTACGTTTCCATGGACAGTGCCGATGCCTGGGCGCATCCGGAGCTGTTCCAGTTAGACGGCGAAAATGTGCCGCTGGCTGTGGCAGGCTGCCCGCCGGATGGCTTTTCGGCCGATGGACAGCTCTGGGGAAACCCGCTTTACCGCTGGGAGTATCACCGGGAGACGGGGTATCAGTGGTGGATCTCCAGACTGGCACACTGCTTCCGGCTGTATGATGTGGTGCGGATCGATCATTTCCGTGGATTTGATGAATACTATTCGATCCCTTACGGAGAAACCTCCGCGATCCATGGGCACTGGGAAAAGGGACCGGGCATCGACCTTTTCCGCAAGGTGGAGCAGGCGCTTGGCTGGAAACAGGTCATTGCAGAGGACCTGGGTTATGTGACCGATTCCGTGCGCAGGCTGGTACAGGAGAGCGGTTTTCCGGGCATGAAGGTGCTAGAGTTTGCATTTGATTCCAGAGATTCCGGCTGTGCCAACGACTATCTGCCGCACAACTATCCGGAAAATTCCGTGGCCTATACCGGAACCCATGACAATGAGACGCTTGCCGGATGGTGGAAGAGCATCACTCCGGCTGAGCAGAAGATGGCGCGGGATTATCTCTGTGACCAGTATACACCGGCATCGAAGCTTGGAAAATCGTTCATCAGTCTGATCCTGAGAAGCCGTGCGGCACTCTGCGTGATCCCGGTGCAGGACTATATGGGACTCGACAACCGCAGCCGCATCAATAAGCCGTCCACCGTGGGAACGAACTGGAGATGGCGCCTTGGGAAAAATGACCTGACGGAAGACCTAAAGGACGAGATCCGTGGCATGACACTGCGCTATGGCAGAATGAACTGGGGTTGAAAAAGAAATAAAAAGCCTGTATAATTAGCAACAGTGCAGCCAGGAGACATTTTTATTTGCCAATGCGTAAACAAAAATTTTGAACTGCTGCAGTTCAGGCCGCGATCAGGCGGCTGAAAAATAGAAAGACAGGCGGAGCCGTATGGCTGAATATCCGTGAACAGGAACGAATATACAGTATGGCCGCGGACAGGAGAGTAGCGAAATGAGTGAAGCAAAGGACAGACTGCTTGCGCAGATGAAAGACCCAGAGGGCGCAGTTTACGCACTGATATCTGGATTTACAAAAGAACCATATGTGGAATGTGACAAGGAAACCTACGATGACAAGGTATTTATCTATCTGTCTGAGGATGCGGCAAAGGCAAAAGCAGAAGAGTTAAAAGAAGAAAAGATTCCGGTGGGAGCTGCAACGATTCTTGCAAACCATATGCTGTTATTTTTTACAAACCTTTACACGATGGGTGTCAATGCGCTGGAAATCTATTACGATGACCAGAAAGAGCTGGTCCAGATCGACGAATTTGCAAAGCGCAGAGAAAACCCGCAGCTGGAAGAGGGCAAAAAGTGGATCGAGAATCCACAGCTTCATCTGACTGCCCTGTATTTTGCGCAGGAGGTCCGCAGACCGAAGGAGCTTCAGGACCCGAAGCGTATGGCAGAGCTTCAGGAGGAGATGGCAGCTGACTTCCTGAAGAGCGAATTCATCTTTGCCCTGCAGCAGGACGGCAAGGGAACCCCGCTTGTCAAGCTGAATACCGGTGACAAATACCAGCTGGTATTTACCGATGCAGTGGAATTCAGCCGTTTTAACCGCAACAATGCGTTCAAGCCGGTGATCGTAGGCGCTGCCCAGCTTCCGAAGGTATTGGACAAAGAGGCAAAGGGCGTTGTCTTAAATATCATGGGTGTCAACCTTCCGCTGGCAGTGAACCGTCAGGTTCCGGCTCCGGCCGATCCGGCAGCCCGTGCACAGGCAGCATCCGACCAGGCAATCGCACAGGCAGCTTCCGCAGCGCTTCAGAGACAGGCCGCAGAGAAGAAGAACAATTAACAACTTGTTAAGATTTGTGAAAATTGGAAAAAAGCATAGCGGTTTCTGGAAAAATCTGCTATGCTTCCTTTATAAGAGAAAGGGAGTAGCTGACAGGCTGCCAGCCATGGCAGATGTTTGCAGAACCGTCAGTACGGTTTCGAAGATACGAAACCCGGTTAGTGACTAAGCAGCGAGACTTTCACCGTATAACCAGAACAGGTGCGGTGGGGGCCTCGTTTTTTGTTTTCTATTTACAGACCCCACCGACCGGAAAAAGAGGAGGAACGACTATGAAAATGATCATGGAATTGTTATTGCTTGCAGGTGGATTTTTTATGCTCGTGAGGGGAGCGGACTGGTTTGTGGATGGAAGCTCGGGAATTGCAGACCGTTTCGGGGTACCGCAGCTGGTGATCGGTCTGACGATCGTTGCCATGGGAACCAGCGCGCCGGAAGCGGCGGTTAGCACTACGGCAGCGCTGAAGGGGAATGCGGAGATCACCATTGGAAATATTGTGGGGAGTAATATTTTAAATATTCTGATCATTTTGGGCATTACAGCCACGATCACGACGTTAGCTGTGGCAAGATCAACGGTACGGATTGAAATCCCGTATATGATCTTCATCACGGTGGTGCTGCTTTTGGCTGGCATGAGCGGCAATGTTGTAGGACGTGGGGAAGGAGCCATGCTGTGGGTTTTGTTCCTCATCTATCTGGGTTACCTGTTGTACATGGCCATGAATGGAAGGGAAGAGGCGGTAAAAGAGCAGCAAATGGTGCCGCTTTGGCGGATGTTTCTGGGTGCGCTTATTGGACTTTTTCTGATTGTGGCAGGAAGCGACGTGACGGTGAATGCGGCTACGGAAATTGCAAAACTGATGGGAATGAGTGAGCGTTTTATCGGTCTTACCATTGTTGCACTCGGCACGTCCCTGCCGGAACTGTTTACTTCGGTGTCCGCTGCATTAAAAGGAAAAGCCGATATTGCCATCGGAAACATTGTAGGAAGCAATATTTTTAATATTTTGTTTGTAGTTGGAACGGCAGCGCTCATCACACCGGTAAGTTTTCAGCCGAATTTCCGGATGGATACCGTGGTTGCAATCGGAGCGGCTGTGCTGCTTTTTCTTGGAACGTTCCGGAAACAGAAACTCGGCAGAGGCATTGGCATTTTGATGCTTCTGTGCTACACTGCATATTTTGCGTGGTTAATTTTGTAAATTCAAATAAAATGTAAGAAAACCGTCAGGTGCATTTACTTGACGGTTTTTCAGACGGCTTCTATAATGGGACATATATCTGTCGGGGCAGTACGTTCCTGCAAGGAAGGGCGCCTGGCGTACGCTGTGCAGCCGGGAAACTGTTTCGGGCGTGTGTTGACTCGTTTGGGAGGATTATTATGAAAATAAGCTGGAAAAGAAATGCAAAGAGTGCCGTGTTTGCGATTGGGGCTGCTCTTTTATGGCCTGTCAGTGCCTATGCAAATGAAACAACCTTTGTATCTGGGACCTCGGTCAACGGTCTGGGCATCAGCAATATGACTGTAGAGCAGGCGACGCAGCGTGTTGCGGATTTTTACGCTAGTGATTATAAACTTACGATCAGGGAAAAAGGCGGAAAGACGGAAGTGATCACGGGACCGGAAATTGGCTTTTCGGTTGGGCTGCCGGAAGGATATCTGCAGCAGATCCTGGATGAACAGAATGCATCCGGCCGGCTTTCCGGACCAGACGCAGACAATAAGCACCGCACTGAGATGACAGGAAGCTTTGACCAGGCAGCGCTTGATGCAAAGATTGGAAACTTAAATGCCATCAGCGGCAGCAGCATTGTTACAACGGCAGATGCATACGTATCCGGATATCAGGAGGGTCAGCCTTTTACCATCGTCCCGGAAGTACGTGGCAACAACGTGGACCGCGAAAAGACAGCGCAGCTCATCCGCGATGCCGCAGCAAAGGGCGAGACTGAGGTGGACCTGGAAGCAGCAGGCTGCTACTATACACCTTCTGTCACCAAGGATGATGAAGCATTAAAGACGCTCTGTGGCACCATGAACCAGTGCCGGGAGATGACGGTTACCTATACCTTTGGAGAGCAGAGCGAAACACTGGATTCTGCCTCAATCTGTTCCTGGATCACGGGAAGTGCAGAGGGGCAGATCCAGCTTGATATGGAAAAAGTCCGTGCGTATGTGAAGACCCTGGCAGATAAATACGATACTGCCGGGACTGCACGGACCTTCCACACCGCGACGGGAAGAGATGTCAGCGTGAGCGGATCTTTTGGATGGAAGATCGATCAGGCAGCAGAAGCAGATGCGCTTGCCGCAGTCATCCGCACGGCCCAGTCTCAGAGCCGGGAGCCGGTCTATGCGTCTCGTGCAGTGGACCGCAGTGCGGCAGAATGGGGAACGACTTATGTGGAGGCAGATCTGACTGCCCAGCATGTATACATGATCAAAGAAGGAACGGTTGTCTGGGATGCACCTTGTGTCACCGGTAATGTATCGAAAAATTATACGACACCGCCGGGACTCTACAGACTGACCTACAAGCAGCGTGACCGCGTCCTGCGCGGGCAGAAGCAGGCAGACGGCAAATATGAATATGAGACACCGGTATCTTACTGGATGCCGTTTAACGGAGGCATTGGCTTCCACGATGCAAACTGGCGCAGCAAATTTGGCGGGACTATTTACCAGACAAGCGGAAGCCACGGCTGTGTGAACCTGCCGCCGCAGAAGGCAGCAGCACTTTATGATCTGGTTTATACGGGGATTCCGGTCATTTGCTACAATTAAATAAACCCTGAGGTCATGGACATTGTGAGCGTTTACAGTGAAGCATGATCCGGTATCACAGGGACCAGAAGCTTTTGGCCGCGGCATTATTATATAGAAGGAACAGAATTAGATTTATGGAAACAGGAAATCAGCAGGCGGGCTACGGCCGCAGCCGCGGAAAGTGGAATAAAAGGAAACAACAGGAGAGACTGGCACAGAAGGAAAGCCAGAAGCTGGTGGAGCCGCAGAAGCAGCAGAACCAGCAGAGTGCTCCGCTGGGACAGCAGGGACAGGAGCCGGAACGGGAAAATAACGGGAAGAAGATTGCGGTCATAGCCGGTGCGGCAGCGCTGGCAGTAGTAGTTGCAGCCGGAGCCGTCTATGTGGGCCTGGGCCAGAAATATAAGAGGGTCTATTTCCCAAACACGACGATCAACGGGCTGGATGTATCCGGCCTTACTCCGGAGGAAATCAAAGACCGGATCACGGCAGAGACCAGCGGATATACCCTGACATTGCAGGAACGCGGCGGGGCCAGTGAGGTTATAAGCGGAAGCGATATTGGCTTTCACCCGGAATTTGACGGAACCCTGGAGCAGATCTTAAATGACCAGAGTGTTTTTGCATGGGGGTTTCATATTGGAAGGTATGTGGATTACACAATCGACACCATGGCTGTGTTTGATGAAGCGAAGCTTTCTGATGCGGTAGCTGCACTTTCCTGTTTAAAGCCGGAGCAGGCGGTTGAGCCGGAGAATGCCTACATATCGGATTACATTTCCGGGACTGGTTATGAAATCGTGCCGGAGAATGAGGGCGCCAGCCCGGACTTGGAGCTGCTCTCATCTGCTGTCCATGAGGCAATCCTGAATTTCAAGGAAACACTTTCCCTGGAGGATGCAGGAGTTTATAAAAAACCGCAGATCACAGCAGACGATGAGGCACTGAATGCAGAGCTTGCGGCATGGAATAAGTATGTGCAGACCCGCGTGACGTACCGGTTTGGCAGTAAGAGTGAGATCCTGGACGGGGAAAAGCTTCATACCTGGCTGGTAAGCGATGGCCAGGGCGGTGTTTCCCTGGATGAGTCAAAAATCAGTGAGTATGTATCCTGGATGGCCCAGAACTACAATACCGCTTATAAACCGAAAACCTTCCGGACCTCCTATGGACAGTCTGTGACCATCAGTAAGAGTGTTTATGGCTGGAAGATCAACCAGAGTGAGGAGGCAGCTGCGCTAAAGCAGATCCTTCTTTCCTGCGAGAGCCAGGAGCGGGAGCCGGTCTACAGCCAGACAGCAGCATCCCACGACGGAAACGATTACGGAACAACCTACGCAGAGATCAATCTGACAGCCCAGCATATGTTTTTTTATAAGGAAGGAAAACTGGTCGTACAGTCTGATTTTGTATCGGGAAATGAATCCCGCGGCTGGAGTACCCCGGCTGGAGTATATCCGCTGACCTACAAGCAGAGAAATGCTACATTAAAGGGCGAAAACTATTCGACCCCGGTATCCTACTGGATGCCGTTCAACGGCGGTATCGGAATGCACGATGCCTACTGGCGTTCCAGCTTCGGTGGAAAAATCTACAAAACGAACGGCTCCCATGGCTGTATCAATCTGCCTCCGGCAGTAGCCAAGACCGTTTATGAAAATATTTCTGCTGGAATGCCGGTCATCTGCTACCATTTAGATGGAACCGGGGATGGCAAGACCAGCACAGCGGCCCAGAATGGGGCAGTAGAAAGTAATGCCCAGCAGACTACGGCAGCGCAGACTCCGGCAGAGACGAAGGCGCAGCAGACAGGTGGTACGCAGGCGGCAGAGACAAAGCCGCAATCCCAGAATGGAGGAAGTAGCCAGTCAAAGCCGCAGGAGAGTGCCGCGCAGCCGACTACAGCCGCGCAGGCCCAGCCAGGGGCAGCAGCCCAGCAACAGCCGTCGGGCAATACCTCTGGCTCCGGCGGTGCGCAGGCATATCCGGGACAGAATGGTGCGTCCCAGGGCAGTTCCTCCGGAAATTCCCAGTCCGGACCAGGCGGCAGCGCTGGTGGAACACAGAGTACGCCAGGTGCGTCAGGAAACACCCAGGCAGGGCCAGGAAGCACACCGGGTTCCGGAACAAGCGTCTCTCCGTCCCCGGCACAGACTCCGGGACCGGGAGGACAGTAAGACAATCGATACAAAATCCCGTTGCTGGGCACGCATGCGTGAACAGTAACTGGTTTTGACATGGAAAAAGAAAGCAATTGACAAAGCCACAGGCGGGTTGTATGATAAAAAAAGCAAAAAACCATAAGATACGCAAAAAAGAAAGCAAAGAAGCCTTCAACCAAGGGGTTTCTTTGCTTTCTTGATGCACGAGGAGGAAACATTATGAAGAAAAGCGCAAAGAAATTAATGGCAGCCGCTATGGCAGCCCTGATGGCAGCATCCATGACTGCATGCGGCGACAGCAAGACCGAGACCACTGCAGCAGACACCGCAGCAGCTGAGAGCAAGGCAGATGCAGCAGAGATCACAGCAGCTGGTGAGACCGAGGCAGCAAAAGATGGCGAGAAGAAAGTATTAAAGGTAGCGATGGAGTGTGCATACGCACCGTACAACTGGACCCAGCCGGACGATTCCAACGGTGCCGTTCCGATCGCAGACAGCAACGAGTACGCTTACGGCTACGATGTCATGATGGCAAAGAAGATCTGTGAGGAGTTAGGCTATGATCTCCAGATCGTCCGTCTTGACTGGGATTCCCTGATCCCGGCTATCCAGTCCGGTCAGGTTGACTGCGTCATCGCAGGCCAGTCCATCACCGAGGAGCGTCTGCAGGCCGTTGACTTCTCCGAGCCGTACTACTATGCAACCATCGTTACCCTGGTAAAAGAAGACGGCAAGTACGCAAATGCAACCAGCGTAGCAGACTTAGCTGGCGCAACCTGTACTTCCCAGCAGAGCACGATCTGGTATCAGAACTGCCTGGCGCAGATCCCGGACGCAAACATCCTGGCTGCAACCGCAAGTGCACCGGATATGCTCATGTCCTTAAACGCAGACAAGTGTGACCTCGTTGTAACCGACCAGCCGACCGGTAAAGGCGCTTTGGTTGCTTATCCGAACTTCAAGATGCTTGAGTTTGGCGGCGGCGACAACGACTTCCAGGTAAGCGATGAGGATATCAACATCGGTATCTCCATGAAGAAGGGCAACACCGAGTTAAAAGAAGCCATCGACAGCGTTCTCACCAAGATGACCAAAGACGATTTCTCTGCCATGATGGACGAGGCAATTTCCGTTCAGCCGTTAGCTAACTAGGATTGCGCTTCAAATAAAGCGAATCTGGCGAACGAAGTTATATCATTCCTGCAATGATGCAGGGCTGCAGACGCGTCATTTGGCGCGTCTGTGTAGTTACAGTTATTGAATATTCAGAGGAGAAAGTATTATGCCAACAGACTTTTTCGGCCGTGTAATGGTCGTATTCCAGAGATACGGAATGTCTATGCTGCAGGGTGCAGGAGTCAGCATCCGCATTGCGCTGGTGGGTACCCTGGTGGGCTGCATCATTGGTTTCGCAGTGGGTATTGTGCAGACCATTCCGGTTGAAGCAAAAGACAACCCGGTAAAAAAGGTAGTTTTGTGGATCATTAAGCTGATCATGAACGCCTACGTGGAATTCTTCCGCGGAACCCCGATGATGGCGCAAGCCATGTTTATCTATTATGGTATGCTTCCGCTTTTAGGCTTAAACTTAAGCATGTGGCAGGCAGCCTATTTTATTCTGTCCATCAACACCGGTGCGTACATGGCTGAGACCGTCCGCGGCGGTATCCTTTCCATTGACCCGGGCCAGACTGAGGGCGCAAAGGCCATCGGTATGACCCATGTACAGACCATGCTGTATGTCATTCTGCCGCAGGCACTCAGAAACATCATGCCGCAGATCGGCAACAACCTGATCATCAACATCAAGGACAGCTGCGTGCTTTCCGTCATCGGTGTGGCAGAGCTTCTGTACAAGACGAAATCTGCTGCAGGTGCGCTGTACATGAACTTTGAGACCTACACCATCACCATGATCGTGTACTTTATCATGACCTTTACCTGCTCCCGCATCCTGCGGTGGCTGGAGAACCGCATGGACGGTTCCGACAACTACGATCTGGCAACCACGGATACCCTGGCACACACCAGCGGCATGTACCGTTATGAAGAGAAAAAGAAGGAGGAAGACTAACGATGGCAGAGAATCATGTATTGGAAATTCGTCATTTGAGCAAATCCTTCGGCAAGCATGTAGTCCTGCGTGACATTGACTTTACCGTAGACACCGGCGATGTAACCTGTATCATCGGGGCATCCGGTTCCGGTAAATCCACGCTGCTTCGTTGCATCAACATGCTGGAGACTCCGACCACCGGAGAAATCCTCTATCATGAGAAGGACATCACCGACAAGGGTGTGAATGTTCCGGCATACCGATCCAAGGTAGGCATGGTGTTCCAGAGTTTTAACCTGTTTAACAACCTGACCGTTCTGGAAAACTGCATGATCGGCCAGACCAAGGTGTTAAAGCGTTCTAAGGAAGATGCAAAGGCCATGGCCATGAAATATCTGGAAAAGGTAGGCATGGCGCCCTACATCAATGCGAAGCCGAAGCAGATTTCCGGCGGACAGAAGCAGCGTGTGGCAATCGCCCGCGCCCTGGCTATGGAGCCGGAGGTGCTCTTATTCGATGAGCCGACTTCTGCACTCGACCCGCAGATGGTAGGCGAGGTACTGGCGGTTATGCGTACCCTCGCAAAAGAAGGCATCACCATGATCATTGTAACCCATGAGATGGCCTTTGCCCGTGATGTTTCCAACCATGTGGTATTCATGGCGGACGGAGTCATCGAAGAGGAAGGAAAGCCGGCAGATATCTTCGGCAATCCGCAGAAGGCAAAGACACAGGAGTTCTTGAGCCGGTTTATTCAGGGTTAGGAATTTTGGAATAAAACAAGTAAGGTCTCTTTCATTTCAGGTCCCGGACCAGATTCATGGTGTTGCAGCGTCGGTTTTCCGCAATTTATCTCAGGAACTTTTGGAAGTGATCTATTATAATCAGGGAGAGCAGGAAGTGGCGAGAGTCCGCAAAGGGATCGGGACAGAAGATGTCAGCGGTGATTATGTGAACTATCCGGAGATTAAGACAGAAAACGTAAATGGGAAATCCGTGACCATGAAGGGGCAGAAAGAAAAAGTCGTGCTTGCCATCTGGAACGATGGGGAGTACAGTTATGCTGTATCTGTTGAGAAATCCATCAGCGTGGATGAAATGACGGAACTAGTTTCTGTGGTCGAATAGGTTGTGTCTGGCATTTGCGCACGACACGAATGGTAACAATGATTGTGTCGTGAAGACATGGAGCTGTTGCCGTAAAATCAAAAAAATGTGAGAAATAAGAAGTTGGGAAATCAGAAAAAATGCAGGACCCGGTCAGACGATCAGGTTCTGCATTTTTTCCTGTTTGAAATAATCTCTTATGTACTGGCGGAGTGCTTGCTCCGGTTTGTTCTGGATCCAGCCCTTCCGGTGGACGAAAGCGATTTTTCTCCAGATCGGCGGATTCATGGAGTAGTATTTGATGTTTTGATGGTCCTTCGCACAGGTTTTGGCAATAAAGGCGATGCCGATTCCCATCTCGACCATGGAGCGGATGGTGATGATGCTGTTTGTCTCGCACATGGTCCGTGGCTGGAACTGGATATCCGCAAAGATCTGGTCGGAAAGCACGCGGAGCGTGGATGCTTTTTTCGACAGGATAAAATTATCATTTCGGAAAATACGGGCAAAATCATCCCAGGTGATGGGGGTCTGGTTATTTTCCGTGGCGTAGGGATGAGTTGCTGGAATCCCCAAAAGTACCTCTTCCTGCCCGATGAGCTCCAGCTGATTTTTATCAAAGGATGCAGTATCGTTGAGGGCGATCATGGCACAGTCAATATTTTCATCGAGAATCAGCTTCTGGATGTTGGGAAGATTGGTCTCGGTGATCTCGATCGTGACTTCTGGGAACTCTTTTTTGTATTCCGGAATCAGGGTCGTGAGCATTTTTAAACCAAACAGGGATGTGATCCCAAGTGTGATATGGCTTTTATTATTCAGACTGCGCATCTGATAGTAAAGGTCATTTTTTATGTGAATAACATGTTCAGCTGCCTTGATATAAAGCTTGCCGGCTTCTGTCAGCTCCAGCTTTCCTTTGGCCCGGATGAAGAGTGGAACACCGATTTCCTGCTCCAGCCTTGCAAGGTACTGGCTCAGGGAGGACTGGGAAATATACAGTTCTTCCGCCGCTTTTGTGATGTTCTGTTTTTTAGCAATGGTCAGGATGTAATTCAGATATTTAGTGTCCGTATCGGGTTCCTCCTTTGTATTATGCTCGTGCTCGTGACGTTGTCACTCGCTTGCCTCGCCGTTCGCCATAATCATGCAAGCATGCTTCTGGCTCTCTTGCTGCTCGTTACATTATAACGCATCGGATTGTATTTTTTAAAGAAATATTTTGTGAAAATGAAAAATAAGTAAAAATGATGGATTGCATCATTTTTAAATATTGGTCAGAAATTTGTCAATCATTTATAATCAGCTTTGCAAAGAACAAATGTGACTGAATCAGCTTTGCTGAACAGTTACCAATCATGATAGGAAAAAGGAGTAGGGAAGATGAGCTTTAGCAAAACACCTGTTGTAACAGAGATGAAGGTCATTCCGGTAGCTGGCTATGACAGCATGGAAATGACATTAAGTGGAGCACATGCACCATTTTTCACCAGAAACCTCGTTATTTTAAAGGACAGTGCGGGCCACACCGGTATCGGTGAGATCCACGGTGGGGAATATACCTGTGAGTGCCTGACAAACTGCATTCCGCTGGTAGTGGGACAGGAAATCGGAAAGTACCGTTCCGTACTGGGAACCATCCACAGAGGCGGCAAAAAGGCTGCAGAGGATGACGGGGAAGGAATTCAGACTCTGGATATCAGCAAGCTGAAGTTCGTGGTAAAGGCAGAGTGGGCGATCGAGTGCGCGTTCCTGGATCTTCTGGGACAGTATCTGGGCCTGCCGGTGTGCGAGCTTCTTGCGGAAGGAAAGCAGAGAGATAAGGTAGAGACACTGGGCTACCTGTTCTATGTATCTGACCGTCACAAAACCGATCTTCCTTACCTGGATGAGAATAACAGCAGCGATCCGTGGTTCCGCATGAGAAGAAATGAAATGGTAAGCCATGAGCAGATCGTGGAGCAGGCTTGCTGCCTTCAGGAAAAATACGGATTCCGCAACTTCAAGTTAAAAGGTGGTGTATTTGAGGGTGCTTACGAGATGGATACGATCCGCGCACTGAAAAAACAGTTCCCAAATGGCCGTATCAACATTGACCCGAACGGCGCATGGAGCCTGGCAGAAGCCATTGACCTGTGCAAGGATATGAAAAATGTACTGACTTATGTAGAAGATCCGTGCGGACCGGAGGCAGGTTTCTCCAGCAGAGAAATCATGAGCGAGTTCAAGACCGCTACCGGCCTTCCGGTTGCAACCAATATGATCGCAACCAACTGGAGACAGTTCTACCATGCAGCTTCCCTGAAGGCTGTGGATATCGTACTTGCAGATCCGCATTTCTGGGGATTAGAGGGAAGCCTTCGCATGGCACAGATCTTAAACGACTGGGGTCTTACCTGGGGAAGCCATTCCAACAACCATTTCGATATCACACTGACTACCTTCGCGCATGTAGCGGCAGCAGCACCTGGAAAGCCAACCGCACTGGATACTCACTGGATCTGGCAGGATGGACAGGGGCTCTTAGAGGATGCCCCGAAGATCAAAGACGGATATCTGGAGGTTCCGGACCGTCCGGGACTTGGTGTAACCCTGAATATGGACCGTGTTATGGAAGCAAACAAGCTGTACAATCAGATGCCGTCTCATGACCGCGACGATGCTATGGCAATGCAATATCTGATCCCGAACTGGAAATACGATTCCAAGAAACCGTGTCTCGTTCGCTAAACGCTACAGGTGGAAAAAATCATGAGCTATACCGCACTTGTCGGATTTGTGATGATGATCCTTATCACAGTCCTTTTGCTTAAAAAGAAAGTCAGTACCCTGTTCGCATTTACGGGATCATTCCGATCATCGGAGCATTCCTGATCGGATCAAGTGTCAGTGAAATCTGCGATTATGTACTCCACTGCATGTGCGGTATTCCTTTCCGGTGTTATAGCAGGTGTTCTGTCTGAGAGTGGCATGATGGATGCCATGGTACAGTTCCTGATCAATATCATTGCTGTGTGTGCCGCAGGAAATTTATAGCTATGTTTTTGGGGTTGCCAGTTTTCCTGACATTGTATCCACGATCCAGACAAGCACAATGAGTCCCAGAAGAATGGCACCAGCCTGGCTCCAGTTATATTTGTTCATGGCAAAGATCAGCGGAGCTCCGATCCCGCCTGCACCGACCAGGCCAAGCACGGATGCCTCGCGGATATTGACATCGAACCGGTAGAGGATCGCGGAAGCAAATACCGGGGCAATCTGCGGAAAAATGGCGTGACGGATTGCTGCAAGTGGTGCGATTCCCATGGCAAGGAGAGCCCGGTAAGGGCCTAAATCCAGTGCATCCAGACATTCCGTGAAGCGCTTGGTTAAAAGGCCGATGCTGCACATGGCCAGGGTCAGTACTCCGGTGAAAGCGCCAGGACCGGATACCCGGATAAAAATCAGTCCATAAATGAGAAATGGAACCGATCGGATGGCAATCACCAAAAGCTGAAACAATGCACATACCGGCACGGGTGTAAAGCGCCGTGTGCCGAAAAATGCGAGAGGTGCTGCAATCAGTGCACCAATCCCGGTTCCAACAATGGAAATACAGACGGTCTCAATCAAAAGATAGAGAAGGCCGTCTTTTTTCATGGAAAAAAAGAAGCTCCAGTTGGGATGAAGGAAGCCGGACAGCATGTGCTGCAGGTTTCCGGGACTGGTGTGGGAAAAATCCGGCGGGGTTTGTGTGATGAGACAGCAGGCAAATAGAAAAATGAGCGCAAGTGAAAGTAAGCGGAGCATGTATTTGCGGTGCAGTCCGGACGAGGTCTGCAGCAGGAATTCTCTGCGGATCAGGCCGGAGAGCGCGCGGCTTATGGATTCAATCACACATACAGCAAGAAACAGCAGCAGAAGAATGGCTCCGACCTTATGAAATTCCCGCCAGGAAATCTTTTCATTTAAGATCAGACCAATGCCTCCGGCACCTACATAGCCGAGAATGGAACTGTGCCGCACGTTGGTTTCTAGAAGATACAGGGCATTGGTTAAGTAAGAAGGAAGAATTTCCGGCAGTACCGTGTGAAAAAATGCCGGAAATGCGCTGCATCCCATGGAACGGAGTGCCAGGTAAGCGCTTAAGTTGCTGCTGTCTGCGTCCTCGTAAGTGAGTTTTGTCATAATGGCAAAGGTGTAGAGCGTGATCGCAGCGGTTCCGGCAAAGGTTCCGAGTCCAAATAAAAAGGTGGCGATCAGTGCCAGCACAAGCGCCGGGAACGAACGCAGGATCTGGATCACAAAGCGGGTAAACCGGCGGAAAAATGCTGGAAACTGTAAGGCAACAGAACCGGCCGGAGCTGCAAACAGTGCCAGAACCGAGCCGAGGATCGTGCCAGTCACAGACATCTGCAGCGTATAAAAAAGCGGGGCAACAATTTTCGGAAGATAGGAAAAATCCGGACGGATTATATCGGCAGCCAGGTCCGTCAGATGGCTCCGGCGTGCAAAAAAATAAGCCGGATCGCAGCCGGTGAAGGCTGCGGCGGCAAAAAAGACAAAAAGAAAGAGAGACCAGCCCAGAATACGGAAGATGGTTTTTCTTTTGTAATGAAGATTTAGTGTCATGGGTGCTCTCCTCTGAAACGGTTTGTTCTCATTGTTCACGTGGACGTGTCTGGTAACGGTTCGTTTCCCTTTCTATATAGTTTGGCTGTATTTTTCAGTGTTGCATACCGGGAAAACGTCGGCAGGAAATTGCTGATTCTTTCATGTCTCGTTTTTACAGGAATGTTATTCTTGTTCCTGATAGATTTGCTGCAGCATCTCTTTGTCCAGCGCATCGGGCCGGCCGTCGAAAGCAACAGTTCCGTCTTTCAGGCCGATGATGCGACCTGAAAACTCCAGGGAAAATTCCAGGTTGTGGCTGTTCATCAAAACGGTGACACCCTCTGTCTGCTGGATTTCCTTTAAAAGTTCCAGGATCTGTCTGCCGGTGACCGGATCGAGGGAAGCGGCAGGTTCATCGGCAAGAAGTAGCAGCGGGTGGCGCATCAGCGCACGGGCAATGGCAACCCGCTGTTTCTGTCCGCCGGACAGGTTTTTTACAGATTCTTCTGCTTTTTCTTCAAGACCGACCCGCTTTAAAAGCGAGAGCGCTTCGTTCTGTTGTTCTCTGGAATAAAGTCCGATCACTGCAGAAAGAAGGTTCATGTCAGGAAGACAGGCGGTAAGGACATTAGCCAGACAGGTGGAGTTTTCTACAAGACAGAAATCCTGATAGATGGTGCCAATGGAGCGCCGGATCTGCTTTTGCTCCCGCTTAGTTATGGTGGAAACATCGTTTCCGTCGAACAAAAGAGTTCCGGATGTTACCGTATCCATCCCGTTTAAAATGCGGAAAAGCGTGGTTTTTCCGGCGCCGGAAGCGCCAATGACAGAGACAAATTCACCCTGGGAAACGGTAAAAGTTACATTGTTCAGGGCTGTGGTCCCGTTTGGAAATTGTTTTTCTAAGTGTTTGAGTGCGATTTCCATAAAATACCTGCCTGTGGTCTCGTGCGAAATTATTTTGGGGCAAATGCAAAAATCCGCAGGCAGGGCAGCTGCCTGTGCCGTGCGGACTTTGCATATCGTGAAACATTTAGTTTAAGGATTTCAAGAGGTCCTGTGCAGCGCGTTCGCCGTCGTAGTTTGCATCGTCGCCCCATTCATAACCAACCTGGCTGAATACGCTGATGATGTCCTTGCCCTCGTCGGTGTTTGCAATTTCAATGAAGGAATCGCCAAGTGCCTTGCGGAAATCTTCATCCTGCATCAGGTCAGAGTTTTTGCTGTAGGCGATCATATCGTTGTAGATGCCCTCCGTAACGCCGATCACACCGGTCTGGTTCACCATGTCATCGGTGCCGCCGAATTTTTCTTTCCAGTCTGCTGCGTATTTGGTACGGATGTGTCCGTAGGAAACCATGATATCGGCCTGGCCGGAAGCGAGGCGGGAGAGGGAGGTGGTGTAGGAGTCAGACTGAACGGCATTGTCAAGGTCGGCAATGGTCTTGCCGTAACGCTCCTGTAGCCACAGTGCCGGATAAATGTAACCGGATGCGGAGGTCGGTCCCATAACAGCCCAGGTTGCGCTGTTTAAATCGTCCCAGGTCAGTTCCTCACCGTTGTTTACTTTTGCAAGCAGCTCCTGGCCTTTTTCGCTTGGTCCGGCCAGAAGAATGGAGCGGTAGTAGGTGCTCATTTTATCGGTATTTTCCTCAATCGTGCCGTCATTCCAGTCTTTCGGATTTTCAGAATCCTTGTTGATGGCGTAGCGCAGTGCGGTCAGAAGTACATCGCAGTCATCGGAGAACAGTACATAGTTGCCGCCGGAGATAAAGCCGATGTCGGCACTTCCCGCGCTCAAAGCTTCGCCGACCGCAGTGTAGCTGGTACCGACAGTCATGTCGATATCTGATACATCATAACCTTTGGTCAGAAGCGTTTCTTTTAACAGGTTTTCCAGCGGCTCGGTGGCAGTGGTGATGGTATCCGCATCGGCGTAAGGGGAAAAGGCAATCTTTAAAGAATCTACTGCCTTCGGTTCTGTGGCAGATTCTGTCTCAGAGGAAGCTTCGGCAGAAGAATCGGAAGAAGTTTCAGCAGAGGAATCTGCGGAAGCTGCTGCTTCAGAAGCAGCCGGTGCATCCGTCTTGGAAGAACAACCGGTGATAAGACCCAGGCAGAGCGCCAGGGAAAGAGCTGGTACAACAAATTTTCTCATAATACTACCTCCATGGCCCGTTTCGGGCAGAATAAATTTTCGTGTAGCTGCCGTGAAAAATGTGGTTGCTGTTCGCAGCAGTTACGGGATTCTGCTGAAAGGGTTCGAAAAGGTACAAAAAAAGCATGCCACAGCATGCCTGAACATGACTTTCAGACAGAATGCTGACAGCCTGTATCTGGGCAGAGTACAAGCTGGGGACGGTCGATCCTTTCTGGGATCCTCTCAGCCCGGAACACGGACTCCCTCGCAATCTGGTTTTCGTCATCGCAGTAATTTTTCTGATCGTAGTGTCAGGGCGCTCCCCCTCACACTGCATTCCGTTAACCGATTAGGATTGTACCACAGGAATGTGGAAATGGCAAGAATGGAAAATTGTGCAGGATTGCTGTGAGCGACCGTTACGGATAAAGAAAAATACGGCTGAAGGATGAAAATTCCGTAATGAAAGCGTAAGGAAGTAGTAAGTGCACCGTTCTTGCGCAAGGGGGCATGTTTTGTATAATGAAATTAGAAGAAAGTAATTGGAAATTGGAAGGAGGCGGCACGATGAAGCAGACAAAACATATCTGGTGGACATTTTCCGTGTGGGAAGCAGATGCGCTCAGGCAGTATCTGGAACAGCTGGCACAGGAAGGATGGTATCCGGAGAGCATTGGCGGGGGAGGTATGAAATGTTACCGTGCAGACCCGGAAAAACGACGTTATGCCGCGGTTTTGGCGCCAAAGACTTCTGTGCTTACCGGTGCAGATTCCTGGGACGCCGGAAAATTCCGGGAGCGCTGTGAGGCAGCCGGATGGAAATTCCAGTGCAGCGGCATCAACTGGCAGATTTTTTATACCACGGATGAGACATTGGAACGAACCGAAGAGATGAGCGATGCGAATCAGTTTTTGATTCAGAAAACGCTGGCATTTGGCTGGTCGACCCGGATTTTATATCCGCTGATCGTAGTGCTGCAGGGGTGGTTATTGTATCAGGGTCTGCGATATCCCGCAGAAACGATGGCGGATCCCTGGAGCATGTTTTCCGGTGCGGTGTGCCTGCTGTTGATCTTTTCTTATGGCATTCCCTATCTACAGCTGATTCGTTGGGTAAGAAGCAGTGAACATGCGTTAAGAGAACGCGGAAAACTTCCGGTCATAGATCTGAAACGCAGGATGAAGTCCAAGAAGCGTATGGCAGCTCTGCTGTTTGGCATAATCCTCCTTTTCCTTATTCTGGCTTTTTCAACTTCAGTCCACTTGCTTGTGACGGTATTAACCTCCAGCCTGATCCTATGCGGAAGTGCATGTTTGGTATTAAGCTGGATCCGGAAACATGGAAGCGGAGATCAGAGAGAAAACTGGATCGGATATCTGGTCGGGGTGACTGCGATCTGCATGATCCTGGTTCCACTGTCCGGAGCCCTGACCGGGCATTTGATCGGGAATGAAGAAGAAAGTACAAACGTAAAGCAGACGGTATTTGCCACCTGGCAGAGCAATACGGTTCAGGCTGACAAAGCCGGGAATCCGGTAGTTGTGAATGTTTATAAAAGCCGGATTCCGTGGATCATACAAAAGACCAGACAGAATTACCCGAAAGATCTGACAAAACTGTGGGATTGCAGGGAAGTGGAGGTGCCAGAGGTATTGAGCGCGTTGCCGGATGGGGCGCAGGTTTCCTGGTATCGTTATTATATACGGAATGAGACAGAAAACGGGAATGCGGAAAACCAAAGTGCTGAGAATCAAAATGTCAAGAATCAAGCAGCAGAAAGCGAAGATGCAAGAAGTGCAGACACAAAAAGCGGAGAAGTCATAGCGGCAGATGAGCGGACTGCACAGGAATTACAGAAGGAACAGGACGCAATAAAGACTGCAGAAGCGGCTGCCACAGAGGCGTATATTGCGTTGGATGAAGTGGTCCTGAGCGATGAGAACCGCCTGGTGATCCTGGATTATGGCGGCGGAACGGATGCAGACGGAGTGGAAGAAGCGGTACAGGGATTTCTGGAACCGGTATTGAAGTAGAAACGTATTAATCTATGTCGTTACCGGCCGGCACACATAAAAAATCCATATTTTCTTTCGTACACTGTCCTGGTGTGATCCGTTTTCCGGTTTTGGGGCAGAAAAAGTCACTGTTTGCTTCCAGCGTGATGACATCGCCTGCCTGAAAGGTTCCATCGGTACAGGATTTTGTAACAGAATAAAAAGCACCGGGAGTCAGGGAAAGTTGTTTTATGGTGTTGCGCAGCAGTGTTCCTTTTTCAAAAAGCTCCTCCCATGACAGTAATTTGTCACTGTATTTTTCTGAATTTTTATGATTGGTTACAGATGGATTTCGTTTCATGGTCTGTTCCTTTTCTTGAATTTATCCTACTTTATCATACTTTATACTACTTAGCAATATCGAATCCTCCAACATGCTATAGTCAAAAAAGTTTACGGAATCCGTAGACAATACAAAAGAAGAAGGAGGATAACGGAATGAGGCCGTTAAAGGGAAAAGTCAGTATCACACTGGATAGTGACGTTATTCAGATTATCAGAGATTACGCAGAGGAGGATGACCGGTCGTTTAGTCAGTATATCAATATGGTGTTGAAAGAATATATCAACAGGCAAGGCAGGACTGCATTAACAAAGTCTTGAGCTTGCCTGTTTTTATTATACAACGAAACTATGATATAGCAAGATGAAATGGCAATATTGCCCGATTATAAACAATAACAATTTAAGTATATGACAAGGGCCGTGTGAGTTGCCGAAAGGCAAC
>OHMN01000476.1_pt1 | contig 37686 bp, 32 predicted proteins | sample 1569361 | NCBI WGS metagenome assembly OHMN01 (sample SAMEA3541508, study PRJEB24748) | human gut metagenome | biome: human gut; feature: human-associated habitat; material: faeces | place: China | collected 2012
TATACTTAAATTGTTATTTCTGATATATACGCTGGATGTGTTTGACCATCCACTCGTAGCAAGCGCGGATCGTATACACCACCGTCTGGTCGATGAGGAACCCATACGCAAAGGAAGCAAGGATGACGAAAATGACGGTTCCTGCAAAAACCAGAGGCTGCTTCCAGGTGATGTCCAGGTTCAGGGTGTAGATGACGATATGGTAGAGTACCCACCAGTGCAGCAACAGGATCGTGAAACTGTGTTTTCCGAACATCATGACCAGGGAATCCCAGAAATGTTTTCGTTCCGGCTTTTTGTGCAGGGCGAGGGCGAAGATGCCGCAGGCCATGAAAATGGAAAGCGGAGCCATGTGGACATAGTAGTTGACATAAGCCTGCCAGTACACATAAGGGTTCACGGACAGGACCACTTTCAAAAAGGACAGCAGGGCAGCAATCCAGATCCAACGGTCGTAAGTCCGTGTTTCCGGGCGGGATACCCAGTAGCCGATCATGGCGATGCCGATCCACTGGGCGAAAAAGGGCAGCAGGTCCGCGGTCATGGTGGTGTAGGTCCGAAGAAAGGAACACAGCAGGATGAGACCGGATAAAGCAGTAAGGGTGCGGTAGGTCATGGATTCAAACATGTAGCGGAGAAAGGGTACTGCTATATAGATGGAGATGGTCATGTAGACCAGCCACAAAAACGGGCAGTCTTCCTGGATGGAACCGGTCAGGATCCGGTAAAAGGCATCTTTGACGGTGGCTGCGCACACCGGATGCAGTCTTCCGTTCTGCCATATATAAAAGAAAAAGTAAATGACAGATGTGAGCACGACTTTGGAGAAGCGCCTTTGGTAGAAGGCTCCGATCCCTTCTTTGGTTCCGCGGCCAAACAGCAGGGCACCGGTCAGCATGAGAAAGCAGGTGTTGCCCAGATAGAAGCAGGTACGAAGGACGGCTGCAGTCTTCAAAAGAAGCGGTGGAACTTCCTGGATCAAGGCGGTAGTTTCTTCATTAATCTCCATGGAAAGCACCGGCAGGGCAATGTCGATGCAGTGGATCATGAGAACGGAGAAAACCGCAAACAGGCGGATATAGTCGAAGCGGATGTCGTAGGCCGGGGTGGCGGCGGTAAAGCCGATGGCTGTGCTGACGGATGTTTTTCTGTCTCTCAGATGAAGAAACAGGGAAGAAAGCGCAAGAACCCCAAACAGGAGAACGTGGTTTGGACGGAGAATGCCGTAGGCTTTTTTGTCGCACCAGATCAGAAATACCAGGGCACAGACGGAGAGGATGCCCCAGAAGAGGCATCGGGTGAATTTGGTCTGGAGGCGGAATGTTTTTTTGTCAGTCATAGAAACTCCTTATCAGGCAGATGGGTTACGGAATCGTGTTACTATGCGATACAGCAAAGCCCGGGACAGACGCGAAGCGGCCGTTCCGGGCTTTTTTAATGCTTATGAATGAATTACGAATGTGCAGCAGTCCAATTACTGATTTTGGAACTTTGCAAGGATGCGAGCAGTTTCTGCATTGATCATATCCTGGGTGACATTCGGATCAGACGGATCCCAAGTCTGCTCGAATGGAATCTCGTATGCGATCGTCGGGCGCTCAAACGGTCCAACAACGGAAGAGTTGTAAACCTGAACGGTGGTTCCCAGTGCACAGTGATCGTAAACCCACTTTGCATCGCCGCTGATCAGGCGGATACAGCCTGCGGAACGGGCGATTCCCATGTTGTTGTAGGTGCTTGCCCATACGGTCATCGGGTTTGCAGCATCGTAGATGATGGAGTGGATCAGGATCGGGAGTCCGGCACCAAGACGGGTTGCATACTGGGTGTAGACATCGTGGATCATGAGTCTCCAGCGGTATTTTTCCGGAGTTTTAAAAGTTCCAACCGGAGTATCGTCACCTACGGAGGTCAGGAAAGATTTTACCGGGATGATATAACCATTTCCGCCATCCTGTGCGTAGATGGTCATGCAGTTTAATTCTTTGTTGATCTTGATCAGGTACGGACCGTTGCTGCCAAGGAGGGATTCGACATCACTCCACATCTTGCCATCTTCCCCGAAGTAATACTTCAGACCGTCGATGTACTGCCAGCCGGTTACCGGAACGGAGTCCTTGAAGTAGTAGCGGTCACTGCCAAGCCAGCCCCAGCCGGTGTAATTGTCGCCGTTGCCATGGATGTAGCGCATCTGGCCGTCTACATACTGGATGCCGTCTGCGTGGGCGGATACCAGGTGATTAGAGGTATTTAAGCCACTGTCGGTGTTCTTTGCGAAGTAAGCCAGACGGAAGCCGGTTAAATGGAGTCCGGTGTTCATGGTACCAACGGTTTCTCCGTTTTTGCCCCAGCCGGTCTCAGTGCCGTCGCTCAAGGTTGCGCAGTAATAAATGTCGTACTGGTCGTTGACCGGACCTGCGAAGCGGTACTGGATCGCTTCAACCGGATACCAGGCATTGCCGTCAAAGGAGGTCTGCTGACCGCCGACTGCCCATCCGGTCCATCCGGTGGTGGAGTTGTAGGTGCGGTAGCGGACATCGCCGAAAATGTTCTCCAGATAAGTACAGATGGCGGTGAAACCTGCGCTCTCGGTGGAAATCTGCTGGTCATTTAAGAAAGCGCCGGACCAGTTTTTGCTGTCGTTGTATAAGATTGCGGTGGTCAGACGCGGCTGGCGCAGCGGAACAGACAGCGGACTGGTATGATTTGCAGCTGCTTCTGCTTCTGCAGCAGCCTGCTCGGATTCCAGCTGGTTTGCCTGATCCTGGGTCAGGGCGTTGGTCTGGCCGCTTGTGGCATCCTGGGAATTGTCGGCAGCTGCACTGGTTTCCGGTGCGGAGGTCTGCGCTCCGGTCTGGGAAGCTGCCTGTGAGGTGCCGGATGTCTGAGTCTGTGAAGCGGATTCAGAACTGCCGGATCCCGGAGCTTCGGTGGAAAAAGTATGACCGCCGGATGTGTTTTCCGGGGAAGCTGCAGTGCTTCCCGGACCGGACACCTCGGTCTTTTTAGTAGTGTCAATCACGCCGCTTGTCGCTGCTGTGGCATCTGTTTCCGCGAAGGCGCTGGTAACAGATCCGGCCATCATCATGCCGGCCATAAGCAGGGCAAGTCCTGCTTTTGTATGTTTACGCATGGAAAAAACCTCCTGAAAATAATAAATATTACCATTCATTGTTAATCTATCATAAAAGAGGTAAAAAGACCATATCTGATTTACAATTTATCGGCAATCATGTAAAATAAAAGAGATTGGCAATAAAATCGTAACAAAATTGTCATAGAAATGGAAAACCGTGGAAGTCCGGGGCGGGAAAATGGAAAAGCAAGAGGAAAGAAAAGCAATGGAACAGAGTGTAGAAATGAGCAGAAAGGATATCATACAGAAACAGGATTCTGAAAAGACAGAGAAACATAATTCTGGAAAGATGGAAAGAGGTCAGGATATCATGGTCAGCATCTGCTGCATCACATACAATCAGGCCGCTTATATCCGCGATGCGCTGGAGGGTTTTGTAAACCAGGAAACTGATTTTCCTTATGAAGTCCTGATCCATGACGATGCCTCGACCGATGGCACTGCCCAGATCATTCAGGAATATGCAGACCGGTATCCGGAACGGATCTTTCCAATCTTACAGACGGAAAACCAGTATTCCAAAGGACTGACCAATGTCAGCGGCACTTTTAATTTCCCACGGGCCCGGGGCAGATACATTGCCATGTGCGAGGGCGATGATTACTGGACCGACACAAAAAAGTTGCAAAAGCAGGTGGATTATCTGGAGGCAAATCCAGGCTGCTCGCTCTGTTTTCACAGTGCAAAGGTAGAAGTGCAGGGAAAGGCGTTGACAGAGCATGACATGCGGCCTTACAAAGGAAGCCGCATGATCTCGCCGGAGGAGATCATCGACAAGACATCCGGCTATCCGACCGCTTCGTTGATGTTTTACCGGGAGATGGTCGACGCACTGCCGGACTTTTACAACCATGCACCGATTGCGGATATCCCGCTGCAGCTTCTTGCGGCAAACCGTGGCTGGGCGTGGTATATGGATGAGCCCATGTGCGTTTACCGGCTGGGCGGTGCCGCTTCCTGGACCACGCTCATGAAGCAGGGCAACTATGAGAAAAAGCAGCAGGACTATGCCGCTGCCATGACAGAGATGTACCGCGGGTTCGATGCATTCAGCGGCGGCCGGTTCCACAATACGGTGGAGCATGCCATAAAACGGCTCATTTTCCTGACGCAGGTAAATACAAAGCATTTTGATACGGTGTTAAATAAGGAAAACCGGGAATTTTACCGGGAATTAAATGCAAGGACACGGTTCTTTATCCGGTTTGAAACTTCAGCACCAAAGTTATATGCGTGGCTGCAGCAGCAGTTCCACAGGGGATGATCTGGAAACAGTGAGAATTTTGATGCAGTTTTCGAACATCCAGATTGTACAAGAGGTGCATCAGGCATTTGGAAATAAGAGAAAGAGATTTAATTTATGAACGAAACAGGAATGAAGAATAAGGTGGCAAGCGGACTGTTCTGGAAGCTTCTGGAAAATGGAGGTGCCCAGGGCATTCAGTTTGTGATCGCGATTCTCTTAGCGCGGCTTCTGACTCCGGCGGAGTACGGAGTTGTGGGGATCATCATGATCTTTATCACCATTGCAAATGTATTTGTCCAGAGCGGTTTCTCCACGGCTCTGGTGCAGAAAAAGCAGGCTGACGAGGTGGATTTCTCATCGGTCTGCTATTTTGAACTTGCGGCATCCGTACTTTTTTATCTGTTGCTGTATCTGGCGGCACCGGCGATTGCGCAGTTTTATGGCATTTCGGTATTAAAGTCTATTGTGCGGGTGCTTGGCATCGTGCTGTTTCCGGGTGCGGTCATCTCGGTGCAGACGGCGTATGTGTCCCGGAACATGGAGTTTCGCGGCTTATTCTTTTCGACACTGGCGGCTTCGGCCATTTCCGGTGTGATCAGTATTGTGATGGCGCTCCGTGGACTTGGCGTGTGGGCCATGGTGGGACAGCAGATCAGCTATTACATCAGCCTGATGATCGTGCTGTTTCTGACGGTTTCCTGGAAGCCGGGGCTCTTTTTTGCTTTCGACCGGATCCGGACGATGTTTGCGTTTGGCTGGAAGCTTCTCTGTGCTTCCCTTCTGGACACGGTATTTAATAATCTGTATGGACTTTTGATCGGAAAGATATATAATGAAGAGTTGTTGGGCAGCTACAACCGGGGAGAGCAGTTTCCAAAGCTGATCGCCACCAATCTGGGTGCGGCGATCCAGGCGGTCCTGCTTCCGGCGTTTTCTGCCAGTCAGGACGATACCGATAAGGTGCGGGAGATGGTGCGCCGGGCGATCCGCTTAAGCTCCTTTGCGGTCATCCCGATGCTGATGGGGCTTTTCGCCGTGGCGGACACTCTGGTCTTAGCACTTCTTGGAGAAAAATGGCTGATCTGTGTGCCGTTTCTCCGAATCATGTGCGTTTCTTACTGCTTCTGGCCGATCCATATCACGAATCTGCAGGCCATCAATGCAGTGGGGCGCAGCGATATCTTTTTAAAACTGGAGCTGGTGAAGAAGGCACTCAGCCTTCTGGCACTGGTGATCGGCATGCAGTTCAATGTGTTTATCATGGTGTGCATCAAAGCCTTTCAGGATTTTGTGTGTACCTTTGTCAATGCGGCACCGAATAAGAAGCTGCTTGGATACGACATCGCCCATCAGTGGATGGATGTAGCTCCGCCGGCGGTGCTGTCGGTTGTGATGTGCGCGGCAGTTATGGCATTTGGCGCATGGCTTCCGGACATGTCAGTATGGCTGAAACTGGGACTGCAGATTATCTGCGGTGCGGTTGTTTATATTGTGCTGGCTGCTGCCTTCCGTCTGGAGAGTTTTTGCTTTTTGATGGGAATGGTAAAAGAGAAGCTGCGCAATGTGTAAAGAACGAGAAGAAAAAGCTGCCAGGTACGCACAGCGGGTAAACCGCAGCAGGAAAACGCTGGGCAGTCCGGCACTCGAGGAGAAATAAAGTTATGAAAAAAACAGTGATCATTACGGCAATCGGTTCCTTTTCCGCGCAGGCGTCTATTTCGGCCTGCCATGCGGCGGGAATGCGCGTTGTTGGATGTGATATTTACCCGGCTGAGTGGGTGGTCAATTCGCAGGATGTAGATGTGTTTTATAAAGCGCCTTACGCGACAGACCGCGGAAACTACCGGAATTTTTTAAAGGAGCTTTGTAAAAAGGAGCAGGCAGATGTGCTGATCCCCCTCACGGATGTAGAAATTGATGTGCTCCAGGAGTGGAGAACAGAATTTTCGGAAGATTTTAAAGAATTAGGCGCAGAAGTGTGGATTTCCGATGTTGACGCGATCCGTTTATGCCGGAATAAGGAAAAGATGGAAACATTTTTACGGGAGCGGAAGCTTTGCCGGACCATTCCAGGCGTGCGGTTGCCGGAACTGGAAGCATTATTGGAGCGTGGTGGTCTGCCGGCAGAATCTTGGAAGAACGAAAATGAACAACGGGTTTCCGGCTTTGCAGCCTTACGTTTTCCTCTGGTTGCAAAGCCGTTTGACGGCCGCAGCAGTCAGGGACTGAAAATCCTGGAATCCGAGTCGGATCTTCGTTTTCTGTTAAATAGCTGTAGCGAAGAGCGAAAGCAGCAGTATCTGGTGCAGCCGAAGATTGGCGGAACTGTCATCACCGTGGATGTGGTGCGGAATCCGGAAACAAAGCAGACCTTCTGTCTGCCAAGACGGGAGCTTCTGCGTACCTTAAATGGCGCGGGAACTTCTGTCTGTGTATTTCGCAGTGAGCTGTTAGAGCAGCAGTGCCGGGATATTGCCGAAGCGGTTGGAATCCGTGGCTGTGTAAATATGGAATTTATTGAGGCAGACAGGGATGCAGGGGAGTATTATTTTCTGGAATGCAACCCGCGGTTTGCAGGCGGCGTGGCATTTTCCGGGGCGGCGGGCTACGATATGGTGAAAAATCATATCCGCTGCTTTACGGGAGAAAAGCTGGAAGAAATAGCTGTGACCGGGGAACAGTATATTGCGAGACGGTATGCAGAATATAGAATGGATCGTGCAGACCGGGCGGCTGGAGAAGACCAGGGAACCAGCGCATGCCAGATGAATGGAGAAAACCAGGAAACCAACGCTGACTGGGTACATGGAGAAAGCCAGGAAACCAGTGCAGTTCAGGGAAAGGAAGACGAAAACAGATGATAAAACGATACGAAGAGCCGGTTATGGTGACACGTTCCTCACTGCCGCCGCTGGAAGAATATGTGGAGATGTTAAAACCCATCTGGGACAGCGCCTGGCTGACCAACATGGGGGAATACCACGAAACTTTAAAGGAAAAACTGAAAACCTATCTAAAGACACCGAATCTGGAACTGTTTGTAAACGGCCATATGGCGCTGGAACTGACGCTGCAGGCTATGAAGCTGACCGGGGAAGTCATCACCACGCCGTTCAGTTTTGCCTCCACGACCCACGCCATTGTGCGCAATGGTCTGACTCCGGTCTTCTGCGATATCAATGAAGAGGACTACACCATCGATGTGGACAAACTGGAGAGCCTGATCACGGAAAAAACTTCTGCGATTGTTCCGGTTCATGTATACGGAAATCCCTGCGATGTGAAACGCATTCAGGAGATTGCGGACCGCCATGGTCTGAAGGTCATTTACGATGCGGCACATACCTTTGGCGAGACGATCGACGGAGTCGGGATCGGTCAGTTTGGCGATGCATCCATGTTCAGTTTCCATGCGACGAAGGTGTTCCACAGCATCGAGGGTGGTGCGGTCGCATTTCAGGATCCGGAATTAAAGGATCTGTTATACCAGCTGAAAAACTTCGGAATCACTGGCTATGAGCAGGTAGAATATGTGGGTGCAAACGGAAAGATGAACGAGTTCCAGGCTGCGATGGGTCTTTGCAACCTGCGCCATGTAGATGCGGATATTGAAAAGCGGAAAAGACTGACGGAGCGTTACCGCGAACGGCTTGGCGGCGTGCAGGGTATCCGCCTGTGCAAAGAAAAAGAAGGGGTGCGCTATAATTATGCTTACATGCCGGTTGTATTTGAAGGCTACGGAGCAGACCGGGACGAGATTTTTGATGCACTGAAGGAGTACAATATCTATGCACGGAAATATTTTTACCCGTGCATCAATGACTATGCCTGCTACCGGGACCAGTTTTCTTCGGATGACACACCGGTGGCAAAGCGGATTGCGTCGGAGGTTCTGACCCTGCCGTTATACCCGGATCTTTCCCTCGAAACGGTGGATGAGATCTGTGATATCATACTGAAATGTGGAGAAAAGAAACAATGAACAAGGTGCTGATCGTAATTCCCGCCTACAACGAAGAAGCGAATATTGAGATGGTTGTGCGGGAACTGGAGGAAGGCTATCCGCAGTTTGATTATCTGGTGGTCAACGATGGCTCCAGGGACCGGACTGCGGCAATCTGCCGGGAACATGGCTTTAACCTGCTGGATCTTCCGGTCAATCTGGGACTGGCGGGCTGTTTTCAGGCAGGCATGAAATATGCCTATTACAAGGGCTACGAATATGCGATCCAGTTTGACGGAGACGGACAGCACCGTCCGGAATTCATCGAATCCATGCAGAAAAAGATGGAAGAAGGATACGAGATCGTCATTGGAAGCCGGTTTGTAAACGGGAAGAAGGACTGGTCCATGCGTATGGTGGGAAGCCGTCTGATTGAGGCGGCTATCCGACTGACCACAGGCGTGACCGTGGCAGATCCGACATCCGGCATGCGGATGTTCAACCGGGAGATGATCCGGGAATTTGCGTTGAATTTAAATTACGGACCGGAGCCGGACACCGTGTCTTACCTGCTCAAGCAGGGGGCAAAGGTGGCTGAAGTGCCGGTGCATATCGCAGAGCGTGCCGGTGGTGAGAGCTACTTAAAGCCGATGGTGGCGGTGCGTTATATGGCGCGGATGCTGCTCTCGATTTTGCTGATCCAGAATTTCCGGAGCAAAAAGCTGGTAAACGGAAAAGGGAGAAAATAATCATGAAACACTGGACGCACCTTCTCATGAAAACAAGGCTGAGCCTGGAAAAAGAAAATATGATCTGGAACATGACCGGAAGCTTCTTCTATGCGTTTGCCAGCATGGTACTTTCCTTTCTGGTGCTGCGCATAGCCGGAGAAGAGCAGGGCGGCATTTTTTCCTTTGGGTTCAGCACGGTCGGGCAGCAGATGTTTCTGCTGGCGTATTTTGGCATCCGGCCGTTTCACATTACCGACGGGGCGAACCAGTACCGGTTTGGGGATTATCTCCATCACCGCTATGGGACCTGCTTTCTGGCGCTGCTTCTGGGGGCCGGATATCTGGCTGTGACCGGGTATTCCTGGCAGAAGGTCCAGATCATTTTTCTTTTGATCGCCTATAAGGTGATCGATGGTTTTGCCGATGTGTACGAATCGGAATTCCAGCGGCAGGGGTGTCTGTACCTGACCGGACGTTCCAATACATTCCGTACCATTCTCTCGGTCGGAGTCTTCCTGGTAACGTTATGTTCCGGGGCAGGACTTTTTGCAGCCTGCGTGGCTGCGGTGCTGGGACAGATCGCGGGCGTTGTTTTGTTTGACATTGTAGTGTTAAAAGAACTGCCCAAGGTGGATTATAACTGGAGCGGAACACAGGCAAGGGCGCTGACCGCATCGGCCATTCTTTTGTTTGTGTCGGTGTTTCTGGATTTTTATATTTTTTCTGCAGCGAAGTATGCCATCGATGCCCACCTGGGCGATGCAGCCAGCGGCTATTTCAATGTGATCTTTATGCCGACCTCGGTTATCAATCTGGCGGCAGGTTTTGTGATCCGCCCATATCTGACCTATTTAACGGACTGCTGGAATGCGCACCGTTTTTCAGATTTTTCGAAAAAGCTGCTCACGATCATGGCAGTGATCGGTGGTCTGACGGTTCTGGCGGTCGGCGGGACCGTGGTGCTTGGAAAGCCGGTGCTTGTGCTTCTGGAATGGCTGCTTGGTGCGGCATACAGCGGAAAGCTGACAGCACTCTGGCCCGCCTTTGTCATGATCGTGCTGGGCGGCGGTTTTTATGCAGTTTTAAATCTTTATTATTATGCGCTGGTCATTTTGCGGAAGCAGAAGCTGATCTTTGGCATTTATGTGGTGCTCACGGTACTGGCGGCAGTCCTGGCTCCGAAGATGACGGTGGCATTTGGGATTCTGGGCGCGGCAGCAGCCTATCTGGTGCTGATGGTCATCATGGCAGCCGGATTTGTGGGTGGCGCCTGGATCGAAATCAAGAGGGAAATGAAGGAGGAGCGTCATGACGGTTGATGTATTGATCCCGGTGTACAAGCCGGACCGGCGGTTTGCCAGACTGCTTCAGATGCTGAAAAAGCAGACGGTAGTGCCAGACCGGATCATTATCATGAATACAGAAAAAGCGTACTGGAATGCGGACGGATACCGGGATATCCCTGGAATGGAAGTCCATCATCTGACAAAAGAAGAGTTTGACCACGGCGGTACCCGCAATCTGGCGGCGTGGTACTCGGAATCGGACATCATGATCTTTATGACCGATGACGCAGTTCCGCAGGATGAATACCTGATCGAGAACCTGTTAAAGGGACTGGAGCAGAAGGGACCGGACGGCGAAGCGGTGGCAGTGGCTTACGCAAGACAGCTTCCGGCAAAGGACTGCCGCACGATCGAGCGCTATACCCGTGCATTCAACTATCCGGATACGCCGATGGTAAAGACGAAAAAAGATGTCAGTACCATGGGGATCAAGACCTACTTTGCTTCCAATGTGTGCTGTGCGTACCGCAAGGACATTTTCCGCAAGCTGGAGGGCTTTGTGAACAGCACCATCTTTAATGAGGACATGATCTACGCGGCAGCGGCTATGGATGCCGGTTACGCGGTGGCTTATGTGCCGGAGGCCAAGGTAGTCCACTCGCACAATCTGACGCCGATGCAGCAGTTCCACCGCAATTTTGATCTGGCGGTATCCCAGGCGGAGCATCCGGAGGTGTTCGCGGATCTGAAGTCAGAGGGAGAGGGAATCCGCCTCGTGAAACAGACGGCAAAGTACCTGTTGCTGCACTTTAAGGGTTTTCTGATCCCGGAGCTGGTTGTCAGCAGCGGCTGCAAATATCTCGGCTACAAGCTGGGACGAAACTATGAAAAACTTCCGAAAAAGATGATCCTCTGGTGCAGCATGAGCCCGCTATACTGGGAAAAGAAATGGAGGAGAAAAGCATGATGACCACAACCCTGCGCATTGCACTGATCCTGGTGTCTCTTGGCACCTTTTCCATGATCATGCGCAAGATCCGCCAGTCCCGGATGCAGATCGAGAGCGCGATCTTCTGGATTGTGTTAGCCCTGGTGCTGGTGGTGTACAGTGTATTTCCGAAGGTGGCCGATGCCTGCGCCAGCCTGCTTGGAATCTACGCCACAACGAATTTTCTGTTTTTGTTCGCGATCTTTGTGCTGATCTTAAAGGTCTTTTTTATGAGTATCCACATCTCACAGCTGGAGAGTAAGATCAAAGAGCTGGTCCAGGCCATGGCACTTGAGGAGAAAAAGTATGAAGAAGAAAAACGCTAGTCTGATCGCCGGCATTTTGTGCCTTGCGGTTGCAGCTGCCTGGCACAGTCTGGATGTTAAGACCGGGATTCAGGCGACCGGTGCTTCCTGGCAGATGGGACAGTATCTGCTGTTGTCGGCTCTGGTGGCAGCGCTTGCTGCCGTGTGCGGGTATTTCCTGCTGGAAAAGAACATTCCATGGTCATTTCCGAAGCTGGCGGTGCTCATGGCAGGAGGCCTTGGCGTGCTGTATCTCTTTGTGCTGCCGCCGCTTTCGGCGCCGGACGAGATCAGCCATTATGTCAGTGCTTACCGCCTATCCTCCCAGCTAATTGGACAGCCACAGCGCGACCGCTACGGCCGGGTGCTTTTACGGGCGCAGGATGCCTGGGTGGAGGATCTGGACGGGGATTTTATCTACGAACCCGATGAAGATGGAAACCTTCAGGTGACGGAGGAGAGCCACGAACAGGCGGTGAAGCTGGGCGAGACTCTGGATGAGTCCACCTATGAGTTATTTCATGCATTAGGAATCAATGGTCAGTACGCTCCGGAGCGTACTGACGAAATTCAGGCACAGGGTGCTTACGTGAGTTCCACCTACCCGCCGGTCACGACTACGCCGCTTGCCTATGTGCCCCAGGCGATCGGCATCAGCGCGGCAAGGCTTCTGGGGCTGAATACGGTCTGCCTTTTGTACTTTGGACGGTTGTGCAACCTGCTCTTTTTTATAGGAATGCTTTATTTGGCGGTGAAGCGGATCCCGTTTGGGAAAGAAGTGCTTCTGGGCGTGGCACTTCTGCCGATGACGCTGCACCTTGCGGCTTCGTTCTCTTATGATGTCATGATCCTCGGCTGCATGTTCCTTTTAACAGCTGTCTGTCTGGACCTGGCTTTTGAAGCGGAACGGGTCCGCATCCGGGATGTGGTGCTGTTAGCAGTTCTGGCGGCGGTGGCAGGTCCGTGCAAGATGGTCTACGCGCCGATGCTTGGCCTGTGCCTGCTGGTTCCGGTCCGAAAATTTGGCGGTGCAAGAAACTGGTTTGTCAGTGCGTTTGTCGTGGCGGGTGCGTGGGCCGTGTCCATGTATCTGGTTAATAGCCAGGTCATCACCACTTACGCGACGGCGACGGAGGCAGACAGCTATGTGGCTTGGGCAGAAGAAGCCGGTTTCAGCATGAACCTTCTCATCCATAATCCGGTGCTTCTGGTGCGGATGTTTTACCAGACCCTGGTGTGGAATGCGAAAGACATGCATATCACCATGATCGGAGGATGGCTTGGAAATCTGGACCAGGTGCTGGATGTGCCGTATCTGGTTGTGTGGATCCTTACATTATGTCTGATCGGTCTGGCACTGAAGATTCCGGCCGAGCAGATCCGCATGAATCTGCGCCAGCGGTTCTGGGTGGGAGTTCTTGCAGCGGCCTGCGCGGGGCTTACCATGTTGTCCATGCTGATCGCGTGGACACCGCTCAGCTCCCGGGTGATCCTGGGCGTGCAGGGCCGGTATTTCCTGCCATTTCTGCCGGTGCTTCTGCTGGCTTTGAAAAATCATACGGTAGTTTTGACAAAGGATAAAAACCGTAGTATATTGTATCTGATGTGCTGTCTGAACGGTTATGCGCTGGTGCGTCTGTTCAGCATTGTGTGCATCCGTTTGTAAAACCTTAGAGAAATGAAAAGTGAGGAACAAGAATAATGGGAAAGATCAAAGTAACATCCTGTGATATCGAGGGACTTTATGTGATCGAGCCGACCGTATTTAAGGATGAGCGCGGCTATTTTGTAGAAACTTACAACCAGAATGACTTCAAGGAAGCCGGACTGAACATGGTATTTGTACAGGACAACCAGTCCATGTCCGTGAAGGGTGTACTGCGCGGCCTGCATTTCCAGAAACAGTATCCGCAGGGCAAGCTGGTGCGTGCCATCCGTGGTGCCGTATTCGATGTAGCAGTAGACCTGCGTGCAAACTCCAAAACCTACGGAAAGTGGTTTGGCGTGGAGCTGACTGCTGAGAACAAAAAGCAGTTCTGCATCCCGGAGGGCTTTGCACACGGCTTCTTAGTGCTGTCCGATGAGGCAGAGTTCGCCTACAAGTGCACCGATTTCTATCATCCGGGCGATGAGGGCGGTCTGGCTTACAACGATCCGGAGATTGGCATTGACTGGCCGTTCGAGGAAGGTGTGGAGCTGATCATCTCTGAGAAAGATAAAAAGTGGAGTGGTCTGAAGGACACCTTCAAATTTAATGAGGAATAAAAATTTATGAATTATGTAATTTCTCTGATGAAAGAAATCGTCAGGAAACGAAAACTCATCTGGGATCTGGCGAAGGCTGATTTCCGAAAGCGCTTTGTCGGTTCGTACTTTGGCATCGTGTGGATGCTGGTGCAGCCGATCGTCACGGTGCTCATCTATTTCTTCATCTTCCAGGTGGGATTTAAGAGTGTGCCGCCGGTTCCGGGAGTGCCGTATGTGCTCTGGCTGATCCCGGGCATTGTGCCGTGGTTTTTCTACAGCGAGGCTTTAAACTGCGTGACAGGGTGTCTGCAGGAATACAGCTATCTGGTGAAGAAGGTTGTGTTCCAGGTTGAGATCCTTCCGATCATCAAGCTGATCTCCTGTATGCTGGTGCATGCCTTTTTCGCAGGGATCATGCTGGTCGTGTTCTTATGCTACGGCAGACTGCCGATGGCAACCTGGATCCAGATCTTGTATTACAGCTTCGCGGCAGCCATGCTGGCCCTGGCATTCGGTTACCTGACCTCTGCGGTCAATGTCTTCTTTAAAGACATGGCGCAGATTGTCAGCATCTGTCTGCAGTTTGGCATGTGGCTGACCCCGATCATGTACCAGGAGACCATGTTTGCGGACAAGGCTCCGTGGTTTGTGACGATCTTAAAGCTGAATCCGTTTTACTATGTGGTTGCCGGATACCGCGACAGCATGCTCACCGGAAACTGGTTCTGGGAACGCCCGAAGCTTGGCATTTATTTCTGGGTGGTAACGCTCGTCATCGGGCTTTTGGGACTCCGGGTGTTTAAACGGTTAAGACCGCATTTTTCTGACGTGTTGTAAGGCTTGAAAAGAAAATGGTTTCTTGCGTTTTAAGCTGGCAGTTCCGGTAAAAAGAAAACGTATGACAGATAAGGGGGAATCATATGACCGAGTTAGAATTTCGCAACAAAGTCACATGGTTCTCTTTTGCGCTCAGTCTCTTGGTGATCTGGGTCCATTCCTATAATGCAGAGCTGTTTCTGGGCTATCAGGCAATGACCGGAACGGTTTATGTGCTGGAGCACCGGATCGGAGACTGGTTTGGGCAGATTGCGGTGCCGGGATTTTTTATGATCTCCGGGTACCAGTTTTACCGGAATTTCAGCTGGGACAAACTGAAAGGCAAATGGCAGAGGCGCGTAAAAAGCCTGCTTGTGCCGTATATTGTCTGGAACTTTCTTTACTATATCTGTTATGTGATCGCAAGCCGCGTTCCGGCACTGTCTGATGTGGTGGGAAAAGGCGTCGTAAAGCTGTCGCTTCAGGCGGGGGTGGAAGCCGTGGTGGCCCACACCTACAACAATGTGTTCTGGTATCTGTACCAGCTCATCTGGCTGGTGGTGCTGGCACCGGTTCTTTATATGCTGCTAAAGCGTGTATGGAGCGGCTGTCTGTTGCTTGCTGCCTGCTGGATTCTGGTGCGGTTTAGTCCATCCGGACTTTTGGTAAACCCGGATGCGCTGATCTATTACGGCACGGGTGCCATGCTTGCACTGCACTGGAAGGCAGTGGCAGAGCAGTGTGAAAGCAGGATGTGCTTTTGGACCGGAATGTTTAGTATGGCAGCAGCGGCGGCCGTCTATTATGTGGGACTCTGGCAGGCACATATCCCATCCTTTGTTTTGTGCCGTGTTCTGGCGGTGGCGGGATTCTGGCTTGTGCTTCCGGGAAAACATCTCCCGGTGGCGAAGGAGTTTATGAAACACAATTTTTTCCTGTATGCGGTTCACTTTGCCATTGTTCGGCTCATCAACAAGACGGCAGCCCGGATCGGAATCATAGGGACAGCAAACTGGTATGGACCGTTCCTTTTGTTTTTGTTCATGCCGGTTCTGGTGCTTGTGATCAGCAGTGTGACCGGGGCATGGATGCGAAGGTACCTGCCGCGTGTATGGAGGTTGCTGACGGGAGACAGATGAATGGGCAGATAAATGGTTATTTTGGGGAATCCGGGGAAGCTGTCTGCGATTGTCTGTCACCATCACAACCACTGTGAAGTGTGATGGATCTGTGATAAATAAATAGGAGGAGATGCGATGATAAAAAATATTGTATTCGACATGGGGAAAGTTCTGATTTACTACGAATCCATGCGGGCATGCCGCCATTTTATTGAAAATGAGGAAGACCAGAAAGCGGTCTGTACGGCTGTGTTCGATTCCCCGGAATGGATCCTGCTGGATATGGGAGTCATTTCTGAAGAAGAGGGACTCAAAAAAATGTGCGCGAGACTTCCAGAGCGTCTGCATGAAGCGGCGAAGCTGTGTTTTGACAACTGGGAGAAATACTGCATGTGGAAAAATAAAGATATGGAGGCACTGGTGCGGGAACTGAAAGCAAAAGGGTATGGCCTTTATGTCTGCTCCAATGCGTCTGTCCGGCTGCCGTCCTGCTACAAAGAGGTGATCCCGGCTGTCGAATGTTTCGATGGACTGCTCTTTTCTGCCGAGGTGAAATGCTTAAAACCGCAGAAAGAGATGTATGAGCATTTCTTCAACCGCTTCAGATTAAAGCCGGAGGAGTGTTATTTTATCGATGATCTGTCGATGAATATTGAGGGAGCAAAAGCCTGTGGTATGGATGGGCATTGCTTCGCAGATGGCAGCATGGAAAATCTGAGAAAGGATTTAGAGAAGGTATTATGAGTAAAGCAAATTTGAATTTTGAGAAGACCAATGAGGAATTGCTTCAGTTCCTCGACAACAGCCCAAGTGCATTCCACGCAACGGCAAATATGTGTGAAATGCTGAAAAACGCTGGATTTACCCGTCTGTATGAAGGAGAAAAATGGAACCTGGAGGCAGGAAATGGTTACTATGTGACCAGAAACGATTCTGCCCTGATCGCATTCAAGATCCCGAAACAGGATTTCGCAGGCTTCCAGATTATGGCAAGCCACAGTGACTCTCCGGTCTTTAAGATCAAGGCGAATGCGGAGATTGCCGTGGAGAACCAGTATGTGAAGCTGAACGTGGAAAAATACGGCGGCATGATCTGCTCCACCTGGCTGGACCGTCCGCTTTCCGTGGCAGGCCGCGTGATCGTGCGCACTGCTGATGGCATTGCAACAAAGTTAGTTAACGTAGACCGTGACCTGATGATCATCCCGAATCTGGCCATTCACATGAACCGCCAGGTGAACGACGGGTATGCGTTCAATGCCCAGAAGGATATGCTTCCGCTCTTCTGCGAAGCTGCCGAAAAGCAGGTAAAGGGCTGCTTTACTGAGCTGATCGCAAATGAGGCCGGTGTAACGGCAGAGGATATCCTGGATATGGATATGTTCTTATATAACCGCATGAAAGGTACCCTGCTCGGTGCAGATGGCGAGTTTATCGCAAGCCCGCATTTGGATGATCTGCAGTGTGCATTCGCATCCTTAAAGGGCTTTCTGGCAGCAGAGCCGAAGGACAGCGTAGCTGTTCACTGCGTATACGATAACGAGGAAGTGGGAAGCGGAACCAAACAGGGCGCAGAATCTACGTTCTTAAAGGATGTGTTAAACCGCATCAATACCGGCATGGGCCGCACCCAGGAAGAGTACTTAACCGCACTGGCATCCAGTTTCATGGTATCTGCAGACAATGCGCATGCCATCCATCCGAACCAGCCGGATAAGGCAGATCCGACCAGCCGCCCGTATATGAACCAGGGGATCGTCATCAAATACAGCGCAAACCAGAAGTACTGCACGGATGCAGTTTCAGCAGCCGTATTCAAGACCATCTGCGAGAAGGCAGAGGTTCCGTACCAGGTATTCTTAAACCGTTCCGATATCCTCGGCGGTTCCACCCTGGGCAACATCTCCGGAACCCAGGTTGCATTAAATACCGTAGATATCGGCCTGCCGCAGCTTGCCATGCACTCCAGCTATGAGACCGCTGGAAGCCGCGACACTGCATACCTCATTGAGGCAGCAAAGGTCCTTTATTCCGGAAGCTTTACCGGAAAAGGAGACGGGGCTTACCGTTTAGGTTAAAAAAATTCCATGCACAGGAAATAAATTGCCATTTAGGGCAGAGCGCGTTATAATGGGCGCAAAGATTACTGTCTGCGTGGGAAGTGTAACGCGCAAAAATGGAAAATAAAAATCTTTGAGAAAAACAAAGGAGTTTCATATCATGACAAAGATCAGAACAAGATATGCACCGAGCCCGACCGGCCGCATGCATGTAGGTAACTTAAGAACCGCACTGTACGCATACCTCATCGCCAAGCATGAGGGCGGCGATTTCCTCTTACGTATCGAGGATACCGACCAGGAGCGCTTCGTTGAGGGTGCAACCGAGATCATTTACCGCACTCTGGCTGAGACCGGTCTGGTACACGACGAAGGTCCGGACAAAGACGGCGGCTGCGGTCCGTACGTGCAGAGTGAGCGCCAGAAAGCGGGCATCTACTTAGAGTATGCCAAAAAGCTGGTAGAAAAAGGCGAGGCTTATTACTGCTTCTGCACCCAGGAGCGCTTAAACTCCTTAAAGAAGACCGTAAACGGCGAGGAGATCATGACCTATGACAAGCACTGCCTGCACTTAAGCAAGGAAGAGGTAGAGGCAAACCTGGCAGCAGGCATGCCATATGTCATCCGCCAGAATAACCCGACCGAGGGCACCACAACCTTCCATGACGAGATCTATGGAGACATCACCGTAGACAACTCTGAGTTAGACGATATGGTCCTCATCAAATCCGATGGTTACCCGACCTACAACTTCGCAAACGTGGTAGACGACCATTTAATGGGAATCACCCATGTTGTACGTGGCAACGAGTACCTGTCCTCCTCCCCGAAGTACAACCGTCTGTACGATGCGTTTGGCTGGGAGGTTCCGGTTTATGTACACTGCCCGCTGATCACCGATGAGTTCCACAAAAAGCTTTCCAAGAGAAGCGGCCACTCCTCCTTCGAGGACCTGATCGAGCAGGGCTTTGTATCCGAGGCGGTTGTAAACTATGTGGCACTGCTTGGCTGGTCCCCGACCGACAACCAGGAAATCTTCTCCCTGGAGGAGCTGGTAAAGGCATTTGATTACCACAACATCAGCAAGTCCCCGGCTGTATTCGATATCACAAAATTAAAATGGATGAACGGCGAGTACTTAAAGGCAATGGACGCAGACCGTTTCTACGAGCTGGCAGAGCCGTACTTAAAGGCTGTCATCAAGAAAGATCTCGATTTAAAGAAGATCGCAGGCATGGTAAAGACCCGTATCGAGATTTTCCCGGACATCGAGGCACAGGTAGACTTCTTCCAGGAGCTGCCGGAGTACGATGTGGCTATGTACACCCACAAGAAGATGAAGACTAACTCCGAGAATTCCATGCAGGTATTAAATGATGTGCTGCCGATCCTGGAAGCACAGGAGGATTTCACCAACGATGCACTTTACGCAGCATTATCTGCTTATGTATCCGAGAAAGGCTACAAGACCGGCTTTGTAATGTGGCCGATCCGTACCGCTGTATCCGGCAAGCAGATGACCCCGGCCGGTGCGACCGAGATCATGGAAGTGCTTGGCAAGGAAGAGTCCCTGGCACGTATCCGCAAGGGCATTGAGATGCTTTCTGCAGTGAACGCATAGGAAGCTGCACATGGAGCCTGTCTGGGATGCTTTTGTGACAGAGAGATTTCAGACGGCCAGACGAAGAAAGGAACCGCATACATGGCGTTTCATGAATCACAGCTGCAGGCCATCCATCACCGGCAGGGTCCGATGATGGTGCTTGCAGGACCGGGATCCGGCAAAACCACGGTCATTACCCACCGGGTGAAATATCTGGTGGAAGAGTGCAGCGTGGAGCCGGGAAGCATCCTGGTCATTACCTTTACAAAGGCCGCTGCACAGGAAATGCGGCAGCGATTTGAGAAGCTGACGGAGGGACGCAGACTCCCCGTCAGCTTCGGTACGTTTCACGCAGTATTTTTTGCGATCTTAAAGCGTGCGTACCGCTACGATGCCTCCAATATCGCGCGGGACGAACAGCGCACCGCCATCATCCGGGAGCTGGTAGACCGCTACCAGATGGATGTCGAGGACGAGGCAGAGTTCATTTCCCAGATTCTTTCGGAGATCAGCCTGGTAAAAGGCGAGATGATGAATCTGGACTATTATTATTCCAAAAACTGTTCAGAAGAAATGTTCAAGAAGCTGTACCAGGGCTATGAAAAAGCCATGGTCGAGAAAAGCCTTCTGGATTTTGATGATATGCTGGTGCTCTGCTATGAGCTGTTTACCCAGAGAAAAGACATTCTGGAGGCATGGCAGAGAAAGTACCAGTATATCCTGATCGATGAGTTCCAGGACATCAACCGGGTGCAGTATGAGATTGTCCGGATGCTGGCAGCACCGCAGAATAACCTGTTTATCGTGGGTGATGATGACCAGTCCATTTACCGCTTCCGCGGTGCGAAGCCGGAGATCATGCTCGGGTTTGAGAAGGACTATCCCCAGGCAAAACGCGTTCTTTTGGGGATAAACTACCGATCTACTTCCAATATTGTGGATTACGCCGGCCGTCTGATCCGCCACAATAAAACCCGTTTCGAGAAAGAAATCCGCGCAGCAAGGGGAGCTGGAAGACCAGTCACGACGGTCGGATTCGCGGATGCCCCGACCGAGACCAGGACGATCATAAAAGAAATCCAGGATTATGTGCAGATGGGCTACCGCCTGTCGGATATTGCCGTGCTCTACCGCACCAGCATGGAGCCGAGACTCCTCATGGAACGGTTGATGGAATACAACATTCCATTCCAGATGCGGGATGCACTGCCAAACATTTATGAGCACTGGATCACCCAGGACCTTCTGACCTACATCCGCATCGCGGCAGACCCGCTGGCGGAAAAACACCAGGCAAAGCGTGCCGATGCCCTGCGCATCATCAACCGGCCGAAGCGCTACATCAGCCGGGAAGCGCTGGATGGGCAGATCGTTTCCTGGAATCAGGTCAAATCCTGGTACCGGTCGAAGGACTGGATGGTGGAGCGCATCGAAGATCTGGAATATGACTTAAAGATACTAAAAAAACTGGCACCGGTGGCTGCAGTCAATTATATCCGCAAAGCCATTGGCTACGACGAATATCTGAAGGATTATGCAGAGTACCGCCGCATGAAGCCGGAGGAACTCCTGGAACTGGCAGACCAGATCCAGGAGAGTGCATCCGGGTATAAGACTATGGATGCCTGGCTCCTTCATATGGAAGAATACGGCGAACAGCTCAAGCAGCAGGCGCAGAACCAGGAAGCACGGGATCAGGACTGCGTGGCTCTTATGACCATGCACAGCTCAAAAGGGCTGGAGTTTCCGATTGTCTATATCATGGATGCAAACGAGCGGGTAACCCCGCACCACAAAGCTGTCCTGGACGCGGATCTCGAAGAAGAACGGCGCATGTTTTACGTAGCCATGACCCGCGCCAAAGACCGGCTCCATGTGTATTACACAAAAGAACGGTACGGAAAACCGCAGGAACGGTCGAGGTTCATTGATGAGTATCTGTATCCGGAAAACACAGCACCTGGGGAATTTAAACCTGGGCCAGCGCCAAAAGGAATGGCAGGGAGGTACAGTAATGGAGGAAAATAGACAGGGTCTTGTGCACATATACTGCGGTGACGGCAAAGGCAAGACCTCTGCAGCCGTGGGTCTGGCTGTTCGTGCGGCAGGTCGCGGCATGAAGGTCCTGGTAGTGCGTTTCTTAAAAACAGAAAACTCCGGGGAAGTGGAAGTGCTTCGGAGTATTCCAGGCATCACCGTCACCCACTGTGACCGTACCTTTGGCTTTGTGTTCCGCATGAACGAGGAACAGAAGGCAGAAGCCGCCCGGTATTACCAGAAACGTTTTGAGACAGCGGAAAAAGAAGCAGAAAGCGGAAACTATGACCTGCTGATCCTGGACGAGATCCTGGCATCCTGCAATTATGGCATGGTGCAGGAACAGTCTGTACTGGAATTTCTGCATACAAAACCAGCGGGGCTTGAGGTTGCCCTGACCGGACGGGACCCGTCGGAGAAAATGGTGGAGCAGGCGGATTATGTATCGGAGATCCACATGGTAAAGCACCCTTACCAAAAGGGAATTCCGGCGAGGAAGGGTATTGAATTTTAAAACAGCCAGCCGAAAGTCAGCCGAAAAAATATCACCGGAATCCGCAAAACATATTGCCTAAAACATTCCGGTCAGCTATAATGAACTGGCAACGTATTGGCAAGAAAAATCAGCGAGGTACATTTTTATGGCAAAGAACCAGAACGAAGAGATGGATTTAGAGCAGGAGGAGATGACTGTAACCCTCACCTTAGATGATGGCAGCGAAGTAGAGTGTGTTGTGCTCACCATCTTTGAGGCAGGCGACCGTGACTATATCGCACTGCTCCCGACCGAGGGCGCAGAGGCAGAAGAGGGCGAGGTATACTTATACCGTTATGAGGAAGATGAAGACGGTAATCCGAGCCTGGATAACATCGAGGATGACGACGAGTATGAAGTTGTAGCAGATGCTTTCGACGAGCTGCTGGATGACCAGGAGTTCGACGAGATCGTAGGCGAGGATGAACTCGACTAAACATAATAATATCGCACGATAACAAACGAGGGGCGAAAGTTCCCGCAGCCGCCATACATGGCGGCTGCGGGAACTTTCGTCCCTTTGATGTTTACTGTGCAATATTGCAATATCGCGAATTGAAAGAAAATCGTCAGATTATTGCAATTCAAATGCGTTGACAAATACCAGTAGAAAAAGGTATCATAAGCTATAGCAATTAGGGTGTTATGACTGGAAAAGGAGATCGATCGTTATGAGAAAAAATATGTTTAAGGTTATGGCGCTGAGCCTGGCTATGGCTACATTATCCAGCACGGCAGCATTTGCAGCAGGCTGGGGCAAGGTTGGCAGTGAGTGGTATTATTACCAGGAGGACGGAACCGTGGCAAGAAATACCTGGATCAATACACTGGTCAGCAACGATGAGTCCGGAGAATTGAGCTACCAGGTTGGCAGCAAGGATTTCGTGACCGAGGAGGGCAAGAGCATTGCCGCTTCCTACTGGGTACAGGGCAATGGTGTTATGGCAACCGGATGCTGGGTAGCGGACGGCGACACCTGGTACCGGGTAGATAACAAGGGCATGATCATGAAAGACCAGGTTTACACCGAGAACAAGGATATGTATTACCTCGATGCCGATGGAAAAATGCTGACCAATGGCTGGTATCAGAACGAGGAAGGCAAGTGGTACTACATGGGTGAGGATGGCAAGGCAGTCAAGAATGGCTGGAAGACCATCGACGATGCAGAGTATTACTTCTTAAAGAGCGGTACCATGGCAACGGACGTGAACATTCCGGGCGGCGGACACGTTGGTGCGGATGGCAAGCGCGACCGCTAAGGAAAGGATGGATGCAGGACGATGACAACGTTTATGAAAAAAGCAGCAGTGCTTTGCATGGCAGCAGTGCTGGCATTGTCTTCTGCATTCTGCAGCTTTGCGGAGAACGGCTGGAAACGCAGCGGAAGTGTATGGAATTATTACTATTCCAACGGGAAGATGGCAAAAAACACCTGGATCAAGAATGGCGATGTGCTCTTCTGGATCGAGGAAGATGGCACCATGGCTACCTCCAAGTGGCATGAACAGGATCATATCTGGTACTATCTGGATGCCAGCGGTGCCGCCGTAACCGGCTGGAAAGAGATTGATGACAAGTGGTATTACTTCCGGGAAGACCATGCCATGGCAACGGATGAGACCATTGGAAGCTATTATGTTGGCAAGGACGGAGCCTGGGACAGCCGCAAATGACCGAATGAGGGACAGATGGCAATGACTGCGGGGATGCAAAATCCACAAAACATGTTTTGCCATGTTTGGCAGTCGGAAATATCTGAAAAAGTACTGGAATCGCCGGAGGGGATATGCCTTCCGGCGATATTTTTTACCTTTCTGATAACTGCAAGTTATGAAGACAATTCCTATCTCGTATGGATTTTTCTGTATAAATTCCAGTGTATCAGTTGAAAAATGACAATAAATGCGTTAATATGGGAAGAAATACGTTCCTTTTTGTTCTATAGAATCATTGCCTGAGAAATGAAAAGCTTTGAACAGGAACGAAAATACCACCGATCAAGAAAAAGGGAATGGATCAGAAAGAGGTAAGACATCATGAATTGTAATATCGTAACGATCCCTGGAGATGGAATCGGACCGGAGATTGTGCGCGAGGCGTGCAAAGTCCTTGATAAAGTAGGAGAGGTATACGGACATACTTTCCAGTACACAAAAATCCTGATGGGCGGCTGCTCCATCGACGAATACGGAGTTCCGTTAACCGATGAGGCACTGGAGACCGCAAAGAAGAGCGATGCAGTTTTACTTGGCGCTGTGGGCGGCAATGTAGGAAATTCAAAATGGTACGACGTGGCACCGAACTTAAGACCTGAGGCGGGGCTGCTGGCAATCCGCAAAGGTCTTAATTTATTTGCGAATCTGCGTCCGGCTTACCTTTACAATGAGCTGGCAGATGCATGCCCGTTAAAGAAAGAGAACATCGGCGACGGTTTTGACATGATCATCGTCCGTGAACTGACCGGTGGTCTGTATTTCGGTGAGCGTCATACTGAGGAAGTAAACGGTGTGATGCAGGCAACCGATACCCTGACCTACAACGAAAACGAGATCCGCCGGATTGCCATCAAGGCATTTGACATCGCCATGAAGAGAAGAAAACACGTCATCAGCGTGGATAAGGCAAACGTGCTGGATTCTTCCAGACTCTGGAGAAAGGTAGTCGAGGAAGTTGCCAAGGATTACCCGGAAGTAAAGCTGGAGCATATGCTGGTCGATAACTGTGCTATGCAGCTTGTTATGAACCCGGCTCAGTTCGATGTGGTCCTGACGGAGAATATGTTTGGTGACATCCTTTCGGATGAGGCCAGCATGATCACCGGTTCCATCGGTATGCTGTCTTCTGCAAGCCTAAACGAGACCAAGTTCGGTATGTATGAGCCGAGCCACGGTTCCGCACCGGATATCGCAGGCAAAGACCTGGCAAACCCGATCGCAACCATTCTTTCCGCAGCGATGATGCTTCGTTATTCTTTCGATATGGATAAAGAAGCCGATGCGATCGAGGCAGCTGTGCAGCAGGTACTGACCGACGGTTACCGCACCGGAGATATTTACAGCGAAGGCTGCAAGAAAGTCGGAACCACCCAGATGGGCGATCTGATCGCAGCACGCATCCATTAATTTTCAGAATAAACAGTATAGAATTGACAGGCTGGTGTCCGCGTATGCGGATACCGGCATTCACATGAGGAGGAGTCAGAATATGAGAAGTGATAATGCAAAAGCAGGAATGCAGCAGGCACCGGCCCGCTCCCTGTTCCGTGCACTGGGATTGACCGATGAAGAGATGGAGCGCCCGTTAGTCGGTATTGTAAGCTCCTACAATGAGATCGTTCCGGGACATATGAACCTGGACAAGATCGTGGACGCAGTAAAGCAGGGCGTTGCCATGGCAGGCGGTACCCCGATCGTGTTCCCGGCCATTGCAGTGTGCGACGGTATCGCCATGGGCCATGTGGGAATGAAGTATTCTCTGGTAACCCGTGACCTGATCGCTGACTCTACCGAGTGCATGGCTATGGCACATCAGTTTGACGCACTGGTCATGGTTCCGAACTGTGACAAGAACGTTCCGGGACTTTTAATGGCAGCAGCCCGCTTAAACATCCCTACCGTGTTCGTCAGCGGCGGCCCGATGTTAGCCGGTCACGTAAAAGGTGAGAAGCGCAGCCTTTCCAGTATGTTTGAGGCAGTAGGCTCCTATGCAGCAGGCCTTATGACTGAGGAAGATGTGAAAGAGTTCGAGTGTAAGGTTTGTCCGACCTGTGGCTCCTGCTCCGGTATGTATACCGCAAACAGTATGAACTGCCTGACCGAGGTTCTTGGTATGGGCTTAAAGGGCAACGGTACCATTCCGGCTGTTTATTCCGAGCGTCTGGTTCTTGCAAAGCATGCAGGTATGGCCGTTATGGATATGTTAAAGAAGAACATCCGTCCGAGAGATATCATGACTGAGGCTGCATTCCGCAATGCCCTGACCATGGATATGGCTCTTGGATGCAGCACCAACAGTATGCTGCATCTGCCGGCGATCGCGCATGAGGCAGGCGTTGAGTTAAACGTAGACATCGCAAATGAGATCAGCGCGAAGACTCCGAACCTGTGCCACTTAGCACCGGCCGGACATACTTACATGGAAGATTTAAACGAGGCAGGCGGTATCTACGCAGTGATGAACGAGATCAGTAAGTTAGGTCTCTTAAATCTGGACTGCATGACCGTAACCGGTAAGACCGTCGGCGAGAACATCAAAGACTGTGTCAACAAGAATCCGGAGATCATCCGTCCGGTTGACAACCCATATTCCAAGACCGGCGGTATCGCAGTGCTCCGCGGTAACCTGGCACCGGATTCCTGCGTGGTAAAACGTTCCGCAGTTGCACCGGAGATGCTGGTGCATGAGGGACCGGCCCGCGTCTTCGACAGCGAGGATGAGGCGATCGCAGCCATCAAGGGCGGCAAGATCGTAGCAGGCGATGTTGTAGTCATTCGTTATGAGGGACCGAAGGGCGGCCCGGGCATGAGAGAGATGTTAAACCCGACCTCCGCTATCGTTGGTATGGGCCTTGGCTCTACCGTAGCCCTGATCACCGACGGACGTTTTAGTGGAGCTTCCCGTGGCGCTTCCATCGGACATGTAAGCCCGGAGGCAGCAGCAGGCGGCCCGATCGGATTGGTAGAAGAGGGCGATATCATTTCCATCGATATCAATGCCAACACCATCAACATGAAGGTTTCCGATGAAGAACTGGCAAGACGCCGTGCAAACTGGACTCCGAAGACCAAAGAGGTGACCGGTTACTTAAAGCGTTACGCAGCATTGGTAACCAGCGCAGACAAGGGCGCTATCTTAAAAGGAAACTAATTCATGTAACCCGTACCAGAGATAGATAAGGAGTGTTTTCACATGGCGGAGACCAGAGTACTTAATGGATCAGAAATCCTAATCGAATGTTTAAAAGAACAGGGTGTAAAGACCGTGTTCGGTTATCCGGGAGGAGCCATTTTAAATATCTACGATGCGCTTTACAAGCATCAGGATGAGATTACCCACATCCTGACCTCCCACGAGCAGGGCGCATCCCATGCGGCAGACGGTTATGCGAGAGCCACCGGAAAGGTCGGTGTATGCCTGGCCACTTCCGGTCCGGGTGCGACCAACCTGGTAACCGGTATCGCGACCGCATTTATGGATTCCATCCCGATGATAGCGATCACCTGTAACGTAGGCGTGAGCCTGCTTGGCCGCGACAGCTTCCAGGAGATCGACATCACCGGTGTGACCATGCCGATCACCAAATACAATTTCATTGTAAAAGATATTACAAAGCTGGCAGATACCGTCCGCCGCGCATTTACCATTGCGCAGAGCGGAAGACCCGGCCCGGTCCTCATCGATATCACAAAAGATGTAACTGCGGCAGAGTATGAGTATACGCCGCAGGATCCGGCACCGATTGAGCGTCAGACCGATACTATCCGTGAGGAAGACATCGAGACTGCACTGGAGATGATCCGCAACAGCAAGAAGCCGTTTATTTTCGTAGGCGGCGGTGCCGTGCTTTCCGGTGCATCCGACGAGTTAAAGGTGCTGGCGCACAAGATCCAGGCACCAGTTGCCGATTCCCTGATGGGCAAAGGCGCATTTGACGGAACCGATGAGCTTTACACCGGCATGGTAGGTATGCATGGAACCAAGACTTCCAACTTCGGCATCAGCGAGTGCGATCTGCTGATCGTGGCAGGTGCCCGCTTCAGTGACCGTGTGACCGGAAATGCTTCGAAGTTCGCAAAGAACGCAAAAATCCTTCAGATCGATGTCGATCCGGCTGAGATCAATAAAAACATCCACACCAGCGCAAGCATCATCGGCGATTTAAAGGTTGTCCTGCGCAAGCTGAATGCCCGTCTGGACCCGATGAACCATGAGGAGTGGATCCAGCACGTAGAGCGGATGAAAGACATGTACCCGCTCCGCTACGATAAGACCCAGCTTACCGGCCCGTTTATCATGGAGACGATTGATGAGCTGACCAAAGGCGATGCTATCATCTGTACCGAGGTTGGCCAGCACCAGATGTGGGCTGCCCAGTACTACAAATACAGAAAGCCGAGAACCTTTCTCACTTCCGGCGGTCTTGGCACCATGGGCTACGGCCTCGGTGCTTCCATCGGAGCGAAGATGGCCTGCGGCGATATGGGACATCCGGATACCCCGGTGTTCAACATTGCCGGAGACGGCTGCTTCCGCATGAACATGAATGAGATCGCTACAGCGACCCGCTACAATATCCCGGTCATCCAGGTTGTGGTAAACAACCATGTACTTGGAATGGTGCGCCAGTGGCAGAACCTGTTCTACGGAAAGCGCTATTCACATACCGTATTAAATGACGCAGTTGATTTTGTGAAGCTGGCTGAAGCCATGGGAGCAAAAGCCTACCGCGTGACCAGACAGGAAGATTTGAAGCCGGTCCTGGAAGAGGCCATTGCATTGAATGCACCGGTACTGATCGAGTGCCAGATCAACTGCGATGATAAGGTTTACCCGATGGTATCCCCGGGTGCCCCGATCCAGGATGCATTCGATGATACCGATCTGAAGATCAAATAACTGGAAACGTATCAAACAGTTATATAATTGAATAACAGGATGACTTAGAGAACAGAGAAAAGGTTATCTTTATATTTTGTCCGTAACGATTCGGGACAGGTGTTTTTTGCATACCTCTGTTCCGGATCGTTATTATATATTGATACCAAGGAGATAAAGGTCAGAAATCCGGAGCAGGCTTGCCTGCAGGAGGAGTTTTGAACCTGGTCAAATGGTATCGAAAAAATAAATGGAATATGAAAAGAAGGAGGAAGAAACAATGGGAAGAGTCTACAATTTCTCAGCAGGACCGGCCGTATTACCGGAGGAAGTCCTGAAGGAAGCCGCAGAAGAAATGCTTGATTACAGAGGCACCGGAATGTCAGTGATGGAGATGAGCCATCGATCTAAAGCCTTTGAGACCATCATCGAAGAAGCGGAGCAGGACCTTCGGGATCTGATGAACATTCCGGATAACTACAAAGTGCTGTTCTTGCAGGGAGGCGCCCATCTGCAGTTCTCCGCCATTCCGCAGAACCTGATGAAAAACGGCGTAGCCGATTATATCATCACCGGTCAGTGGGCGAAGAAGGCATTCAAAGAAGCGCAGAAATACGGAAAGGCAGTGGCTGTTGCATCAAGTGAAGACAAGACCTTCAGCTACATTCCGAACTGCTCTGACTTGCCGATCGACGATGATGCGGACTATGTTTACATCTGCGAGAATAACACGATCTATGGCACCAAATACAAAACTCTGCCGAACACAAAGGGAAAAACGCTGGTGGCTGATATCTCTTCCTGCTTCCTTTCCGAGCCGGTAGATGTAACCAAGTACGGCCTGCTTTACGGCGGAGCCCAGAAAAATGTCGGACCGGCCGGTGTTGTGATCGTGATCATCCGCGAGGACCTGATCACGGAGGATGTCCTTGCCGGAACCCCGACCATCTGCCAGTACAAGGTGCAGGCAGACGCGAAATCCCTTTACAATACCCCGCCATGCTACGGCATCTACATCTGCGGCAAGGTATTTAAGTGGTTAAAGAAGCGCGGCGGCCTGGAGGCAATGAAAGAGTATAACGAGAAAAAGGCAAAGATCCTCTACGATTTCCTGGATCAGAGCAAGCTGTTCCATGGAACGGTTGCCAAGGAAGACCACTCCTTAATGAATGTTCCGTTCGTTACCGGCGACAAGGACCTGGATGCAGAATTTGTAAAAGAAGCAACGGCCGCAGGATTTGTAAACTTAAAGGGACACAGAACCGTAGGCGGCATGCGTGCCAGCATCTACAATGCCATGCCGATGGAAGGTGTAGAGAAGCTGGTAGAGTTCATGAAAAAGTTTGAGGAGGCGCATCAGGCATGAGAAAGATCCATTGCATCAACGCCATTTCCAAATATGGCACAGACCAGTTTACGCAGGAGTATCAGCTGACCGATGAGGTAAATGAGGCAGAGGGTATTCTGGTCCGCAGCGCATCCCTTCATGAAATGCAGTTTTCTGACTCCCTGCTTGCTATTGCACGTGCAGGCGCAGGTGTGAATAACATTCCGTTAGAGGCCTGTGCACAGGAGGGCATTGTGGTGTTTAATACCCCGGGTGCCAATGCGAACGGCGTAAAAGAGCTGGTATTGGCAGGACTGTTTTTGGCATCTCGTGACATTGTGGGCGGCATCGAGTGGTGCAAAGCCAACAAAGAGGATGCAAACATTGCCAAATCGGCTGAGAAAGCGAAAAAAGCTTTTGCAGGCTGTGAGATCAAGGGCAAAAAGCTGGGCGTGGTCGGTCTTGGCGCGATCGGTGCCGAGGTTGCAAATACAGCAATCGCCCTGGGCATGGAAGTTTACGGCTATGACCCATACATTTCCGTCAATGCGGCATGGCGTCTTTCCCGTGATGTTAAGCACACCACCAGCTTAGATACCATCTGCCAGGAGTGCGATTACATCACCCTGCATGTCCCGGCTGTGGATTCCACAAAAGGCATGATCAATAAAGATGCACTTGACCAGATGAAAGATGGTGTCGTGATCTTAAACTTTGCCCGTGACATCCTGGTAAATGAGGATGATCTGGCAGAGGCATTGAAGTCAGGCAAAGTCAAAAAATATGTGACCGATTTTGCGAATCCAAAGTCTGTAAATTTGGAGAATACCATTGTGATCCCGCATCTTGGCGCTTCGACTGGGGAGTCCGAGGACAACTGTGCGAAGATGGCTGTTCAGGAGATCATGGATTATATGGAGAACGGCAACATCCGCAATTCCGTGAACTATCCGGCGTGTGATATGGGTGTGAAGAAGACAGCCTGCCGTCTGGCTGTGCTGCATTTAAACATTCCGAACATGATCGGCCAGATCACCGGAGTGCTGGCTGTCGGAAAGATCAACATTTCCGACATGACCAACAAGAGCCGCGATAAGTTCGCATATACGCTGATGGATCTGGAGCATGTGCCGGATGAGACTATGGTGGAGAAGCTCAATGCCATCGAAGGCGTGTGCAGAGTCAGATTGATCTGATGAAGAAAAACGCAGGAATTTCATAGAGACTGCCGGGACAGGGAGGACAGCGCATTAGTGATGTCGGCCTGTTTCCCGTCAGAAAATTAGCGAAGAAGGCTGGGGATATCAAGAAGTCCCCAGCCTTGCTGGTTTCTGGGGAGTCCCAGGTCGACTGCCCGCTCCCGGAGAAAGAGCTTTACATCCCGGTTGGACATTTCCGGGTGCTGCTCTAAGAGGAGGGCAATAGCACCGGAAACATAAGGGGTAGCCATGCTGGTGCCGCTTTTAACGGCATAACCGCCGCCGGGACTGCAGCTTTTGATGGCAGCCCCGGGTGCGACAATGTCCGGCTTGCAGATGCAGGCGCGGGTAGGTCCTCTCCCGGAATAGTCAGACATGCGGTTTCCCATAACGTTGACTTCCTGGTGATCGTCAGAACAGCCAACCGTGATGACCTTGCGGCTGATGCCGGGGGTGGTGATGGTGCCGCTTTTTGGCCCCATATTACCGGCGGCAACGACCACGGTAAAGCCGGAGTCCCAGGCTTCTTCCACACCGCGGACCAGGGCAGAGTTTTCGTTCATGCTCCGGCCAGAAAAGGAGCCGACCGAAACATTGATGATCCGGATATTGTAGCGTTCCCGCTGCTGTATGATGGTATGGAGCCCGGCAAGCACGTCGGAAACATAGCCGCCGCCCCGTTTGTCCAGTACCTTTACAGGGACCAGGTGGCAGCCCGGGGCGATTCCGCAAAAACGCCCGGCGCTTTCTTTTCCGTTCCCGCCGATGATGCCGCAGACATGGGTGCCGTGCCCGTTGTCATCATAGGGGACTCTGCGACGGCGTACCATATCAAAAAACGCAGCGATGCGCGGCTTAAGGTCTTCATGCGGAAAACACCCGGTATCCAGAACTGCTACGCCGATACCGCGCCCGGTAAGGCCGTCCGGGCTGTGTGCAGGGGAAAATGGGGAGGCTGTACTCATGGGGAACCCCGGCATTTTTTTTACTGTTAGGATATTCTGGAGAGAAGGCAGTTGTGCGGCTGCAGACACAGGATGCAGGCAGGAATTTTCTGAACTGGAAAATCCGCACGATAAAGTCCTGTCTGCGGATTTGGCCGATTTAAGAATATCTTCATAATCTATTTAAACATTATACAAACATTTTCGTAAGGCATATGTTATACTAAAGTCAGAAAAAAGATAAACATCTGAACTCCTTAAAACTTTTTTGAAACGGATATGTAAGAAAAACCTGTGCAACCATCACGGCACAGGCTTTTTTCTTTTTATTTCTCGTGTTCTTTTATTTGACATGTACTTTGCGGCATGCTATAGTGAAAGTGCAGTCCAAATGGGCAGTTCTGCCCGTATTTCTAAAAAATTTTAATTCAAAAATTCCCACCCCGAAGAACAATAATTTGTTGACATTTGAAGCAGTTTATACTATGATTATAACATTGGAAAGAACATCTGTTCGCTGCTGGCGCTGGGCCAGTGGGTACGGTGGTTCTACAGTTGGAGGATTATAACATGAATAAAGACGATAAATTAAAAGCATTGGATGCTGCCATTACACAGATTGAGAAGTCTTACGGAAAAGGTTCTATCATGAAGCTGGGAGATTCCGGTGCAAACATGAACATCGAGACCGTCCCGACCGGTTCCATCAGCCTGGATATCGCACTGGGCCTTGGCGGTGTGCCGAAGGGCCGTGTCATCGAGATCTACGGACCGGAGTCCAGTGGTAAAACAACCGTAGCGCTCCATATGGTAGCTGAGGTGCAGAAGCGCGGCGGTATTGCCGGTTTCATCGACGCTGAGCATGCCTTAGACCCGGTATACGCGAAGAACATCGGTGTGGACATCGACAACCTTTACATTTCCCAGCCGGACAACGGCGAGCAGGCGCTGGAGATTACCGAGACCATGGTCCGCTCCGGTGCAGTAGACATTGTCATCGTGGACTCTGTTGCAGCCCTGGTACCAAAGGCCGAGATCGACGGCGAGATGGGTGATTCTCACGTAGGCCTTCAGGCACGTCTTATGTCCCAGGCCTTAAGAAAACTGACCGGTATCATCAGCAAATCCAACTGCTGCGTTATCTTCATCAACCAGCTTCGCGAGAAGGTCGGTGTTATGTTCGGAAACCCGGAGACTACGACCGGTGGCCGTGCACTGAAGTTCTATTCTTCTGTCCGTATGGATGTGCGCCGTGTAGAGTCCATCAAGCAGGGCGGCGAGGTCATCGGTAACCATGTCCGTGTGAAGGTGGTTAAGAACAAGATCGCTCCGCCATTCAAAGAGGCAGAGTTTGACATTATGTTTGGTCAGGGCATTTCCAAAGAAGGCGATATTCTGGACCTTGCAGCCAAGGACGACATCATCGAGAAGAGTGGTGCATGGTATGCTTATGCTGGAGCCAAGATCGGCCAGGGCCGTGAGAATGCCAAGACCTATTTGCGCACACATCCGGCAGTCTGTGCCGAGGTGGAGAGCAAGGTCCGCGAGAAGCATGGCCTTCCGGCGGACGAGACTGTAGCAGCACTGGCTGCAAATGCAGCAGAGGAAGAAGCACAGGACGCAGAAAATACCGGTGCTGAGCTGACAGACGAGGAGTAATTCCATGAAAGTCTGGACCGTACAGGGCAGGGACATGCCGCAAAACAAAAAAACAGATAAGGCAGATGCAGACATCGTCCAGGCGGAAGAAGGCCAGAAGCTTCACGGGCAGTCCTGGAAGACTGCCAAGGCAAAGAAAGGCAGCCAGTCAGGAAGGTTTGCACGTTCAGAAAAAACAGCCCGGGAGTGCGCACTCGCACTCCTGGAGTTTCGTGACCGCACCGAGAGGGAAATGCGCCAGAAGTTAAAAGAACGGGAATATGGCCCGGAAGAGATCGAGGAGACGGTACTCTTTTTAAAGGAGTACCGTTATTTAGACGATGAGGCTTATGCAGGGCGGTATATCCGCTCTTGCGCGTCCCGGAAAAGCCGCCGCCAGATCCGGGCAGATTTAGAGCGCAAGGGAGTTTCGCGGGAGATCATTGACCTCTCTTTCCAGGAGGAGGCGGTGGACGAGGAAAGCCAGATCGAAAAGCTTCTTTTAAAGAAGGGTTATGAGCCGGGAAAGCGCATGGAACCGGCAGATTACCGGAGGCTCATGGGTACTTTGGGACGGCGTGGATTCAGTAGTGAAGCCATCCGCAGGGTCACGGACCGTATGTCTGAAGACGCAGGATAAGGAACGCAACGGACGTGAAGAACTTCCAGAGAGTTATTGACATAATGCACAAAACAGTTTAAAATTGTAGTGTTGTATTGGTGTACAATGAAAACTAAATAAGGAGGTGCTCCTGTGTCAACGATAATAGCAGTTGTAGTTACACTGTGTGTTGTGGCGCCTATTAGCTGGGCTGTTGCGACCGCGCATCGGAAGAATGCTTACGAAAGCAAGATCGGAACCGCGGAAGAAAAAGCCAGGGAAATAATAGATGAAGCGTTAAAGACGGCAGAGACAAAGAAGCGAGAAGCTCTCCTGGAGGCGAAGGAAGAGTCCTTAAAGACTAAGAATGAGCTGGATAAAGAGACAAAGGAAAGAAGAGCTGAACTTCAGCGCTATGAACGACGTGTGCTGAGCAAAGAAGAGAACTTAGACAAAAAAGCAGAGAACATGGAACGGCGGGAAGCCGGACTTGCATCCCGTGAGGAAGCCTTAAACAAGCGTAACAGTGAGGTCGAGGCCCTGTACGAAAAAGGGATACAGGAACTGGAGCGGATTTCCGGTTTAACCTCCGAACAGGCAAAAGAGTATCTGCTCAGATCCGTTGAGGCAGAGGTCAAGCATGACACTGCCAAGATGATCAAAGAGATGGAGAACAAAGCAAAAGAAGAGGCTGACAAAAAGGCAAAGGAGTACGTGGTTACTGCAATCCAGCGATGTGCTGCAGACCATGTGGCTGAAACTACCGTGTCTGTGGTACAGCTTCCGAACGATGAGATGAAGGGCCGCATCATTGGACGTGAGGGACGTAATATCCGTACCCTTGAGACCATGACCGGCGTTGAACTGATCATCGACGATACCCCAGAGGCAGTCGTATTGTCCGGATTTGATCCGGTGCGGCGTGAAGTGGCAAGAATTGCCCTGGAGCGACTGATCGTGGATGGACGTATCCATCCGGCGAGAATCGAAGAAATGGTAGAAAAAGCGCAGCGTGAGGTAGAAGCAAACATGCGCGAGGATGGTGAGGCTGCAGCCCTTGAGGTTGGCATTCACGGAATCCATCCGGAACTGATCAAACTGCTTGGTAAGATGAAATTCAGAACCAGCTACGGTCAGAATGCGTTAAAGCATTCCATTGAGGTTGCACAGCTGGCAGGTCTTCTGGCCGCTGAGGTCGGAGCAGATGTCCGTCTGGCAAAACGTGCTGGTTTGTTACATGACATTGGAAAATCCATTGACCATGAAGTGGAGGGCTCCCATGTACAGCTTGGTGCAGATCTTTGCAGAAAATACAAAGAGTCTGCTACCGTTATTAACGCAGTAGAGTCCCATCATGGCGATGTTGAACCGCAGGGCCTGATTCCGTGTCTGGTACAGGCTGCAGACACCATTTCCGCAGCAAGACCTGGTGCAAGAAGAGAAACTGTGGAGACATACACCAACAGATTAAAACAGCTTGAAGAGATTACCAACTCCTTTAAGGGAGTAGACAAATCCTTTGCAATCCAGGCTGGCCGTGAGGTTCGTATCATGGTTATCCCGGAGCAGGTAAGTGACGATGACATGGTTCTGATGGCACGTGAGATTTCCAAGCGCATCGAGGATGAGCTGGAATATCCGGGTCAGATCAAGGTTAATGTGATCCGCGAATCCCGTGTGACAGATTACGCAAAATAATCGTTTTTATGCGGACAGCAGTACAGTATAGCAGCAGAAATGAAAGGGGCTGTCGCACTAACGTGCGGCAGCTCATTTTATATATCCAACACAAAACGCCGAGCTTCGAAAAGCCCGGCGTTCGTGGTATAATCAGTTTATGCGACTAAACAAAATAATACAGAGGGATTATACCTCATTTTCGCTGTATTATCAAATCAAACTTCCGCTGGATTTAGAGATTTCTATTCCATCTGATGATCCAGTTCGTCTGGTAAGTGCCTTTGTGGAGGAAATGGACCTTTCTGAACTATATAAAACTTATGGCAGGATCAGAAAAAATCAGGCAACGCCGCGTCAGATGCTGAAACTCGTTATCTATGCAGCAATGAATCGAATCTACTCAAGTCGAGATATCCGAAAAGCATGTAAACGGGATATCAACTTTATGTATCTCCTTGAAGGAATGCCTGCTCCTGATCATGCAACGATTGCGCGTTTTATCTCCCTGCATTTTTCTGCCTGCGCAAAGGTTCTGCTTGCCCAAATGTCAGATCTGCTCTATCTTCTTGGTGAGATTTCGGGAAAGACCATTTTTATTGATGGCACCAAGATTGAATCGGCAGCCAATAAATATACATTTGTATGGAAACGGGCTATTACGAAAAATCAGGCCCGGTTATACACAAAACTAACTTCTTTTGTGGCTGAATGCGAAGAACTCTATGGAATCAGGACCGTATACCATGACCAGATATCCATCCACACATTAAAACGGTTAAAAAAGCAGTTGTGCCGCGTCAAAGTACAGGAGGGAATTGTGTTCGTGCATGGAATTGGACGTAGAAAAACACAGTTGCAGAAATCCCTGGAACAGCTGGATCAATATCTGGAGAAACTAAAGGAATATACGAAAAAACTGTATACGCTTGGAGATAGAAACAGTTATTCCAAAACAGACCCGGATGCGACCTTCATGAGAATGAAAGAAGATGCGATGCTGAATGGACAGTTAAAACCTGCTTATAACATCCAGCACGGAGTAGACTCTGAATACATCACATGGATTGATATTAGCCCGCGTCCAACCGATACATGCACCCTGATCCCTTTTTTGAAAGATATGGAGAGTCACTTAGGATTTAAATATTCAGAAATCGTTGCAGATGCCGGATATGAAAGTGAAGAAAACTATCTTTTCATTGAGGGAAACGGACAGACCGCCTATATAAAGCCGCAGAACTATGAGATTTCGAAAACCCGAAAATACAAAAAAGACATCAGCAGAAGAGAAAACATGGAGTATCACGCAGACAGAGACAGCTATATCTGTCGGAATGGAAGGGAACTGACTGTTACAAATGAACGCAGAAGTAAAACAGCCAGCGGATATGTCAGTGTAAAAACTTATTACAGAAGTCCAGACTGTACCGGCTGTCCTTATAAAACGGAATGTATCAAGGGAAACAACTGCAAAACACCTATGGAAAAACGTAATAAAGTGCTGATGGTCTCGAAGACGATGAGTCAAAAACGTGCAGAAGATCTGGAACGGATCACAAGTGAGTATGGAACGATGCTCCGTATGAATCGCAGTATTCAGGCCGAAGGTTCATTTGCTGATGTAAAGGAAGACATGAATTTTCGAA
>OHMN01000484.1_pt1 | contig 37409 bp, 36 predicted proteins | sample 1569361 | NCBI WGS metagenome assembly OHMN01 (sample SAMEA3541508, study PRJEB24748) | human gut metagenome | biome: human gut; feature: human-associated habitat; material: faeces | place: China | collected 2012
CATTTTGCTGCTATGGCTCAGTAGGCAGAGCACGTCCTTGGTAAGGACGAGGTCACGCGTTCGAATCGCGTTAGCAGCTCCAGTTAAAACCTCGATGCTTAAGTTGCTTCGGGGTTTTATTTTGTATATGAAGTTTTTATGCGCGGTTACAGCGATATTTTTTGCAGCGCAAGCCCAAACAGGAAAAAGCACGGACAGTACTGTCCGTGCTTTTTCTGTTTTAAAAGATTAAAAACATGCAATATACTCCCACGGTCCGATACCGTTTGTTTATATATATTTGGATAACTTATTTGATGAAAAAAAGAGCTTTTCCCACCTTAGGTATTTTGGAAACCAGTTCTACAAATCCCCAACTAATTGCAAAGGTGAGTAATAGCGATACTATAATTTTACTGTAGATTGACAGCCCATACAGTGGAATATAGCGGGCAATCATGACCATTATAGGATTATGTACAAGAAAAATTCCAAAGGAATACTTTGCAAGGCGATGAAAAATACAAGTTAGCTTACCGGGAAGACAGCAGTTCTTAAAGCTCATAAACAAAAATGCAGCTGTTAATGCCAGAGGAATAAAGTCATACCAAGCAGTATAGAAATGTCCTATTCTTGTTAAATAGATCTGCGTCAAAACAGTTATAATAAAAAACACCCCGGCGGCTAGCAAAAAATATTTTTTCAGTGAATACTTTTTTATTAAGTTAACTGAGGATTCTTTATAAACCATATAACCAAAAATTAAATATGTTCCGTAAATACCTCCCAGGAAACTTAAATCAATACCATTTGATACGGTTGTATGTCCGAACGCATTCAATATCAGGTTTATCGTAGGCGTACCAAATGAATATGCCGCCACAATTGCCAATGGAATAATCCATATTTTCCAATGAAACCTTTTCAAAATAACAGATACAAAGGGTAGGCTGATATACATACCTAAAATCATGGGGAGATACCACATATGGATCATATCTGAAGGCCTCAAAAAAATCATAGTTTTAAATAATGTGACCCATTGAAAATCTGTTTTCCAAAACCAGGCGGAAAACAACTGATAAATGAAAAGCCATACTTCTGTAAGAATAAACAGTGGTAATAAATTATGCTTCCAAAAGCGAAAACATTTTTTGTTATTATATTTGCGTTGTAACAGAAGATAACCGCTGATAAATAAAAACAAAGGTACACCAAGTCTCCCTAATGTAAAGAACGTAAAAATAAAAAGCTGAAGAAAAATACTGCTATTCGCGATATCAGTGTTTTGAGTAAAGTATATATTGTCAATTGAATGGCATAAGACGACAAAAAATGTTGCGACTCCTCTTACAGTATCTATCCAATCTAATCTTGTTTCCATATTTTATCCTTTTTTTATATTTTTAGTTAGTACTTCCTAAGTATCGTTAATATAGAAAATTGGTTACGTATACTTTTGCAAAACACCTGAAAAAGTAAATTTCACTTGAAAAAAGTGAGTATTTATATTATAATTACGCTACAAATTACAAATTATAGGTAAACTTGTAAAAGTATACCTTTAAAAATGAAAACAGAAAACAATCATATTATAATAAAAAAAGAGGCTTTAATTTATTTCAAGCCTCTTTTTAATTAAGAAAAAATATAAAAAATAATTGAGCCAAAAGTTAGAAAAAATAAGATATTAGTCTTGTGTTTTACGTTTTTTAATAACAACAAAACCTGTAATTGCGGCGCTTGCAGCTGTAACCGCAGCAATACTAATCATTAGATTTGTATTATCTCCGGTTTGTGGAGAGTTCATATCGTTACCAATATTTGTACCGCTGTTTGTACCATTATCATGGTCGATATTCAGTTGTGTTTTGGTTAACACATAATCAGAGCAGTGTGTAATGGATACTTCAACATAACCATTTTCGTCTACCACATAACCGTCACCCATTGCCTGCATTACATTTAGTTCCGGATTATAGTAGTAGAAGTATGCAGTTTCGCCCGGTTGGAAGCTTGCGCTTACATCTACTTTTACAGTTGCTTTCGCGGGTAGATTGCCTTCATGAGCGAAAGAAAGAACAGTGCCTTGGTTACCGCCTAAAGCTTCCTTAATTGCTTGATTATCTTCAGAAGAGCTAACTGTCAAAGCTAAGTTTACATCAATTGTGGTATCTGTAATTTCGCTGCCGTCAAAAGTCCATGAATAAAGATCTTTTCCATCAGAGCCTGCAACATGGATGGTAAATGTTTTGCCGGAAGCTTTTACTTGTTCAAATACAGCTTTCTCCAGTTTAATTTGTGCCATTTTAACATTTGCATTTTGAATTGCTTCATCAGGAATGGTTACATCCAAAGAAATATTGGAAGTTGTGCTGTTTGCAATGGTTTGTACCAAAGCGGTTGTTGGAAGATGCACGGAAATGGTAACAGGGTTCTCTGCGGTTGCATTGTTGAGCGCATCTTGAGAAACTTCAACAGGAGCGCTAACGGATGTAGTGTCTCCAACTACAGTTTCATCGGATAGCTCCGGTGTAGGAGCAATAATATCGTTGCTTGGAGGAGTGACAACTTCATCATTTTCAACGGTAATAACACAGGTAGCGGTTTTACCGTTTGCTGTTTTTGCAGTAATGGTTGCTTGTCCTGGAGCATGGGCTGTTACAAGGCCATCTTCAGATACAGTAGCCACTTGTTGATTATCTGCAGAGAAAGTTACTGTTTTGTTTGTTGCATTTTCCGGATTGACAGTTGCATGAAGCTGAACCGTTTCGCCCGGTTTTAGTGTGACGGCAGTTTGATCTAAAGTTACTTCGGATACTTCTACATCAGCTGCTTGTGCAAGATAATAAAGATCTTGTTGTTTCTCATTTCTGGTAGGTGCTGCAAGACCGGCAGCTTCATAACCTGCAATTGCATTTGTATATTGTATTGGTTTATCAACACAAATAGCGGCAGGGCCTTCAGCGTTGTAAGAGCCATCATCTGTATTGGTATAGGTCATTTTAGAACCTTCAGCAAATGTTAAGATAGGATTTGTAGTTTCTACACCAACACCGGAGTCTACATTAATACCATACCATGAGCCCGCTGCAGTAGAAACAGATAAGTTGCCGTTTACTGTCACGCTGGAAGCATTTACAAGCATAGCTCCACCATTTGTAAATACGTTTGTAACAGAAACATTGTTTAAAGAAACATTTGGGCTGGTATAAATATTAAGTGGAAATTTATTGCTTGTTCCGCCAATAATGGACAAGTTGCTTAAAACGACAGCATTGTCAGTATCAATTAATACTACGGCAGGGTTAGAGGAGGAAGAGAAGTCTCCTACGCCTGTAATAGAGTGACCGTTACCATTTAGTGTAATGCCTTTTGTAATGTAGGCACTTTGAGTAACAGTAATATTTTCATTTAATGTGATTGTACTTCCTTCTTCAGCAGCTGCCAAAGCATCTTCAAGAGAGTCAAACTGAGCTGAACTTTCATCTTTTGTAACAGTTACAGCTTTTTGTTCTGTTGGTTGGTTAGAACTGGTGCCTGTATCCCCGGCATCAGTATCAGTAGTTGCAGAAACAATTGCAGTAGGAACTGCTACTGTAGCTAACATACATACGGATAAAAAGGTTGCCAATGCTTTTTTCTTCATGTTTTTAACTCCTTTTATACATTTGTTTTAAAAGTTTGTAATTTTGTCTACAATCTAATTATACACAATTGCAATAAAAAATCCAGTATCAATATTTGGAATATCATTTTACATATTTAGATTGTGAATTTTTTGCACAAAATTTACCAATACATCAAAAAATAAATTTGATAGGGAGATAGGGCGTATTTTTGCAGATATGATATATCGGGAGAAAATGCATTTTTGCAATTTTGTGCATGAACACATTTAGGAGAAATGATAAACTGTGTCTAAATTTAAAAAAGGGAGCTACTACAAATGGGCCAGATTTCCATAGAAGCTTATATTTTAGTACACCAATAGTGTACCGGTATAAAATGACGTATATTTGGACTGTTTAGGAGGTTTCATATTATGGAATATGGATATGTGAGGGTATCCAGTAAGGATCAAAACATTGCACGTCAAATGGCAGCAATGTACGAGGTAGGGATAGATGATAAGCATATTTACATCGACAAATTTTCAGGAAAAGATTTTAAAAGACCGCATTATAAAAGGATGGTAAAAAAATTAAAAGCAGGGGATTTATTGTACATTAAATCAATTGATAGATTGGGAAGAAACTATGATGAAATTATTGAACAATGGCGATTCTTAACAAAAGTGAAAGATGTGGATATTAAAGTAATTGATTTTCCGTTGCTTGATACAAAAAGTCCTGTAAACGGTATTACAGGTAAATTTATTGCAGATCTTGTTTTGCAGATTTTATCTTACGTTGCTCAGGTAGAAAGGGAAAATATTAGACAGCGTCAGGCGGAAGGCATTCGTGAAGCCAAGGCAAAAGGTGTTCGTTTTGGCAGACCGAGGTTAGCGATTCCGGAAGGGTTTCCTGATGTATTACAGTTATGGTTAGATGAACAAATTAGTCTTAGAGAGGCTTCCCGTAGAATGAATACCAATCATAATACCTTTTCTAGGTGGGCAAGAACATATTTGTATGAAGACAATTCCAATCAGGTTCGGTAATCTTAAAGTGCAGTATCATCAGGACCAATCCACTCTATGATATATATTGAAAATATCAATTAAATATTTTGTTTAAACTGAGAATAAAGATGCATATATTAAAGATTTGGATTTAGAATGAGCTTTTAGATGGATTGGTCATAGATAAGAAATTTGTCGTTTTGTTTGAAATTTTCAATCATGTCTAGACTTATTATTTATGCACCAAGGGGCTATACATTTCTTTATGTTGTTTGTTTCAAAATATTTTTATATGAAATAAAGAGAAAGAATTTTATAGTTTTCTTAACAGTATATAATATCGAAATATTAATATTGCAATTGAAATTCATGGTACAAATGAATGCAAGTTTCACCGTGAAAAATAATCTTGAATAATAAAAACTCAGGAGACTGAAAATCTCCTGAGTTTTTGCTTTAGAATCACAATAATTTAATAAGATTAGCTGTTATTGCATATAAGGGAAAATAATGAAATTTTTAGGTTAAGCAACACTTTTTTGTCTAAGTATGAAATATGTGAAATTAAGAAAATTGGGGACCATCATAATAGAGAAAAACAAAATCTTTTTATTAAGTTGATCGTCAATTACAGCTAATACATATTATATTTATCCGATTCTGATGTAAACTATTATATTTTACAAGAAGAAAAAGAATTCGTTTTTGTTCTACCATGATTTATAAAAAGTATAACATAGCACATGAGAGTGTGGTGAACACAAATACAAGGAGTGTTAACCAAAAGTGACTGAAATTTTTCACTAAGGCAAAAATGAATTGATTTTATATTTGATGAATGTTAGATTGATGTTAAAGATTTACAAACGAGGCGGGGAGTATATGAAAAAACAACAGCATACACGAGTACGGTTAAAGGCATCTGTAAAAGAGATGTTAAAACAAAATCCGACGCAGGCAATTAATATTAAATCTATTTCAGCAGCCTCCCACATATCAAGAACATCTTTTTATGCAAACTTTGAAAATATGGATGACTTAATTTATGAGCTTCATGATGATTTTATCAGAGGAATTGGCGATATTTATAAAAAAGATTTGCATACTGCCTGTCATCCCGTCTCTCAAAGTACTTTAATGGCAGTATCGGAATACATACACAGCAATCAGTCCCTTATTCAGTTTTTGCTCCATGAAGAAGGATTGGATTTATTCATGAAAAGAACTTATTTGCGTAATATAAAATTTATAACGCAATTTTTTAACTTAAACGGTATCAATATTTCTCAGCAGAAGAAACATCAAATGAAAATTATTATCATTGGTTGTGTACATTCCATTTATCAGGATTTACCTGAGTGCAAAACAGAAGATATTTATATAACATTAAAAAATGCTTATAGTCTGTTTTTTGATTTCATTTTGGACAGAGCTTCGTAACATAAAAGTATTATGAAGGTTGAGGATTGAAATGGAGAAACATATTCTGGAATTAAAAAATGTGTTTGTAACTGCGGAGACAAAAAGAGGTTCCTCTACCATTATTCAAGATATTGGTTTTATGGCAGATAAGGGTGATCGTTTGGCTATTGTTGGAGAAAGTGGATGCGGTAAAACAATGACGGCGATGGCTATTTTTGGTTTGCTGCCCGGTAACTGTCACGCAGCAGGGAAGATTTACTTAAATGGAAAGAATCTTTTGGAGTTAAAACCAAAAGAAATGAATGCACTCAGGGGGAAAGAGTTCGCATTTATACCTCAGAATGGTTCGGAATTTTTGAATCCGGTATTAAAAATAAAATATCAAATGTTTGAAACATTCAAAGCAAATGGTATCAACAAAAAGCGGGACATGCTTGCAAAAGCAATTGATTTATTATATCAAGTTGGTTTTGAGAATCCTGAAACAATATTAAATAAATATTCATTTCAGTTATCAGGCGGTATGGCTCAGCGTGTCATTTTAGCAATTGGACTATCGTCATCGCCTCAATTGGTCATTGCAGATGAGCCGACCAGAGGAGTGGATGAAAAAAATGCGCTGTTATTTCTAGACCGCTTAGATGAATCGTTTCAAAATAGTGCGGTCATTCTAATCACACATAGCATCGATATTGCAGGGCGTTGTAATAAAATAGCTGTGATGTATGCAGGAATGATTATGGAATACGGAGATGCAAAAGAAATATTGCGGCAGGCTGTTCATCCCTATACCCAAAGTTTGATACATGCGTTGCCGGAAAATGGTTTTGAGATTTATCAAAATCCGGATGGAATACAGTCAGAAACAGGGTGCCCTTTCTATGCTCAATGCCCGATTGCTAAAAATATTTGTGCTGAGCAGATTCCTCAACTGCATCAGGTTGATACGGTTTGGAGGAGGTGCTTTTTTGTCTGATATTTTTTTTCGAGCAGAACACTTAAAAATGCAGTTTTATGCAGGAAACAAACAAAAGCAGGTGGTATTGGATGATGCCTCTTTCACGGTAGAACAAGGGGAAGCGGTCGGAATTGTAGGTCCAAGCGGTGCCGGAAAATCTACCATAGCCAGAATTATTTGCGGGTTGATACGTCCTGAACGCGGAGATATTTATTTTAAGGGAACGCACATCGTTGGGGCTGAAAAAACATTTCAAAAAGAATTTCGTACTCGAATTCAGCTGATTCCCCAACAGCCCTATTTGTCGCTTGATCCCAAACAAAAAGTTGGAAACAGCATTATGGAACCTTTATTTGTACATAAATTGGTCAAACAGAAAAAACAGGCTCAAACATGCGCTTACCAATTATTGCATTCTGTCAGATTGAATCATGACATCTTTACTCGTTATCCCGGTCAAATTTCAGGAGGGCAAGCGCAACGTGTTGTAATTGCAAGAGCATTGGCAGTATCACCCGAATTGATTATTGCAGACGAATCCACATCTATGTTGGATGTTTCCGCACAGGCACAAGTGATACAAATTTATAAAAGATTGATAAAAGAACAAAATGTAAGCTTTATTTTTATCTCGCACAATTTTCCTTTGGTAAAAGCATTTTGCAGTAAAGTTTATGGTTTGCAAAATGGTATGCTCAGTTTAATGAAAGGTACGTAAACACTTTGAGTGATTTACATAAATTATTTAATTTTGGAGGAGTAAAGAATGAAAGGAAAATGGAAAATACCCTCATTCATCATGGCAGCAGTTTTATGTATTGCCGTATTTGCAGGGTGCGGAACGCAAGAGAATACTTCAAGTGCATCGAATGAACCGACTGTAAGTGGAGCAGCCGACACAACAAAACAAATTGACACAATGGTGATTGGTACCACAATGAAGATTACCTCTATTAGTCGAGAGACATATGATTTTGATGTATTGTCAGGTACATTGACACATATGGCGCTTGTAAAACAAGATGAAAATGGAGATTTAAAGCCGTTCATGGCTGAAAGCTTTGAAACAAAGGATAATAAAACGTGGACATTTCAGCTGCGTAAAGGGTTGACTTGGCATGACGGAGAACCTGTTACAGCACAAGATGTGAAGTTTACAGCAGAATTGCAGAATACGTTTCCGAATTACACAATTCGTGTTGTAGATGACCAAACAGTAGAGTTTGTATCAGAAACAGAAAATGCAAGACTACCGATTGATTTGGTTACATTCCGTATTCTTCCGGAACATATCTTTAAAGATGTAACAGATTTGGAAACATTTACAGATGAGAAATCAGCCATTGGAAACGGTCCTTATGAATTTGTAAAATTTGATGAAAGTGCCGGCACCTTGGAATTTAAAGCTTATGAAAACTACATTGACGGAAAACCGAATGTAGATAAGATTATCGTGAAATTATATGCAAATACAGATACGTTATATATGGCTTTGGAAAAAGGCGAAATTGACATGGTTTATTTCTATGCCAACGGAATTGACGCAAACGAAGCAAAAAAATTGGAGAACAATAAAGATATTACACTGCAAGTTGTTCCGGACACCGGTATCACTTTAATGTATTTTAATACCCAGGCTGAGCCCGTTAACAATGCAGATATCAGAAAAGGAATTGCATATGCCATTGATTACAAACAAATGGCTAAATTATTTGGTACAGAATATGCAACCACAGGTAATTTTGGCATTATCCCAAAAGGTTCCTTTGGATATATTGATACAGAGCAGCTAACAAGAGACATAGAAAAATCAAAACAGTATTTAGAACAGGCGGGAGCCAAAGATTCTAACCAAGACGGAATTTTAGAATACAATGGCAAAGATTTGGAATTAGAAATTTTAGTCAGAACCGATAAACCTACCTACGCCAGAATGGCAGAATTGATTACTGCTAATTTGAAAGAAGTTGGGATTCAAGTAGTTCAAAAATCAGTAGATACCGCACAGTTCAGGACTATTTCGGAACAAGAACGCGGCCATGTAGCCATGCTGACACGTGCTACGCCTTGGGGAATGGTTATGAAACAGGGTGCAGGTGTTCCTTATATGGATAGCCGTTCCAAAACAGGTATGGCAAATGTGAATGATTCTGCTTTTCAGGAGTTGGCTGATAAAATGGGAACGTCTAACAGTGACGAATATGCTGATTTGGTAGCGGATGTACAGCGTTATTATGCAGAAAATGTGCCTGCAATTCCAATGTATTGGGACCAATTTATACAAGCATATAACAGTGAATATGATAATTTTACCGTTGACGGTACCTTTGGATTATTAAATATGGATACATGGTATTCCATCACAAAAGAAGTAACAGAATAGAACGTTTGGGATGTGATACAGCGTAATTACTGTTCACGTCCCTTTATTTATTGGGAGAATATAGGTATGAAATCTAATATAGAAGCAATCTCTGATTTGCTTTCAGAGCAAATTGGTTGTACCCAAAAAGAGAGAATGGAGCAGTATTCTAAATGGAATATTTACTGGAATCACATTGCCAAACACCAGAACATCAATGAGAGCAATAATATAACACAAAAAATCATTTCCATGTTAAATGCACAAGAAGAAAACTCAAAAGAGTGTCAAGTGTTGGAGATAGGATGCGGAACAGGAGAATACACATTAAATCTTGCTGCGAATTATCAACATGTTACCGCTGTGGATATGTCAGAACAAATGCTATGTGTTTTGAAACAACGCGCAGAGAAAGAAAAAATTACAAATATTACGTATCGTCAGTCTTTATTTGAACATTTACCTGAAAGTAAACAATATGATTTTGTCTTTGCGTCAATGTGTCCTGCTATTTGTGATTATGAAAGTTTGATGAAATTTGAACGTTTGTCTAAAAATCATTGCTGTTTGGTCTCGGTCGTCAAAAATTCATCGTCAAGACTGAGAAAAGAATTGAGAATGCAGCTTACCGACCAACCGCTGAAAGGATTGTCGCCGGATATCATATATCAATTTCATTTGCTTTATGTATTGGGCAGATACCCCAATATACAATTTTTTCACTCTGCGTCACATTCTGTGATACCGCTGGAAGAAGCTGTGGAACGGTACCGGATTTATTTTGATATTTTTGGATACAACCAACCCAAACATCACGATATCATTTACACGTACTTATCTGAGAATTCCGAAAATGGAATGTGTACGGATGACATTACTTATCATATGGCGGTAATGAATTGGAAAACAGGACAATCTCGGAAAAATAAGGAGGGGAATTTTTATTGATACGTTCCAGAAAACAGATCATACGTCGTATTATCAGCAGTATGATTTGTTTATTTGTTGTAATTTTAATTAATTTTTTCCTTCCCAGAATTATGCCGGGCAATCCTGTATTGATGCTGACCGGTCAAGATGAATCTTCGATGAGTGAAGAGAAAATGAAGGAGTATGAAACAAAACTGGGGTTAGATAAACCGTTAGGGCAACAATTTGGCGATTATCTCCTTCATTTGCTTCAAGGTGATTTGGGGTTTTCCTATCATAATAATGACAGCGTCAGTAATTTATTGAAAAAGAGGATATCTTCTACGTTAATGATTGCAATTCCTGCATTAATATTATCGTCTCTTTTGGCTTTGGTACTAGGTACCATTATGGGTTACCGTAAAAATACAAAATTAGATAGTGGAATTACAACCGGTTTTATTGTTCTGGATGCAGTTCCTACTTTTTTACTCGCCATGATGTTAGTTACGGTGTTTAGCTTTCAACTGGATATATTTCCTTTGGGCGGATTAACTTCTACCAATGCTTCATCAAACAGCTTTTTTTCCTTTTGGGACCGCGTTTGGCATTTAATTTTGCCTATTTTAACCGTAACGCTGGTATCCACTCCTAATAAATATTTGCTTGTACGCAATTCTGTGGCTGCTGCGAAAGAAGAAAAATATGTGATATATGCAAAGGCAAGGGGATTATCCACCAATCGTATTCGTTTTATTCATATTTTTAAAAATGTATGCCAATCATTCATTGCTATGGTAGGCTTAAATCTTGGTTTTTTAATTTCGGGTTCCATGATTACAGAAGTTATTTTTTCCATTCATGGCATGGGAAGCCTGATTTATGATGCAGCTGTTTTTCGGGATTATCCTACGCTACAAGGTTGTTTCTTTTTTATTGCTCTTTTAGTGATATTGGGGAACATATTAACAGACGTTATTTGTATATTGGTTGATCCTAGGCAAAGGTTTGGTGTGAACAATGAAACATAAAAAATATTTGGTATGGATGACGCCTTCCGTTATCATAGGAGCGGTTATTATGCTTATATTTGCATTGTTTTCCTTTTTTCCACAGTGGATTGCTCCATATTCTCCGAAAGACATGTTTGAACCTTGGGCGCCTATGAGTGCTGTCCATTGGTTGGGAACCAATGATATGGGATATGATATTTTATCAGAATTGATTTATGCGGCGTCTACCACTATGCTTGTAGGAATTACCGCTGCATTTATTTCACTGGCTGTAGGAGTACTGGTAGGGATTGCCGCAGGTTATTTCCAAGGGTGGTTAGGAGAAGTGATAAATGGGTTTATTAATATATTTTTGTTAATTCCCATGCTTCCCATGACGATTATCTTGGCTGCATACCTGGGGGCAGGAGTTCAAAATGTTATTCTGTCCATCTCTTTGTTGGGATGGTGTTCAACCGCAAGAGCTGTCAGAGCCAAAACCAAGCAAGTAAAATGCGCTCCTTTTATAGAATCATTACAAACATTGGGTGTACCCAAATGGCGTATTATGCTGAAACATATTTTGCCCAATGTATCAGATGTCATATGGGCAAAATATATTTTATCTGTGGGACAATGTATGCTTACAGAAGCTTCGGTAAGTTTTATGGGTCTGGGAGATACCACTCATGTTACATGGGGAGGCATGATTAATTTTGCTTTTAAACGAGGAGGATTTTCCAGGGGAATATTTAATTGGTACTTACCTCCCGGCATTTGTATTTTATTATGTGTTATGGCATTTTATTTGCTGAATCGTTTTTTTGAGCACAGAGCGGATTTAGTAGATCGTTCTGTACAGAGTTATATGGATTAGACAAACATAAAGAAAACCGCCCCTTTGATATGATTGGGCGGTTTTTCTATTTTAATGTTCGACTAACTGTTTTTATTATTTTTTCGTTTTTTTCGATACTGTTCATTTTCATATAACATAATTACAAGTTTTGCAATTAAATCTTTATTTGTACTGGATAGATTATATAATGAATTTAATGGAAATACACCTGTTTCTGTTTTAAAACCTTGTTCAAAATTATGAAAAGGTAGTCTCATTTGTGTCCTTCCCAATAGAAAATCTACACTAACGTCATATAAGTCAGCAAGCGCAACAAGAACAGAATATGAAGGCTGGCTGGAACCTGTTTCATAACTGGAAATAGCTGATTTTGTAACGTGAACTTTTTCTGCAACTTCATGCTGTTTCATGTCTTTTTCTTCTCTCAATGTTGACAAAATTTCATGTAATTCCATATTGATTCACCACCTATCATTATTAGGTTAATCATAACAGGTTCAAAATATTACTTACAGTTATTACAGTAATAGTATATTTTTTACAATAAATATGATTGAAAATCCAGTGATAATAGATTATAATTACTGTACATTCACGTATTGAAAGGATAGATTTCAATGAAGGTGGCAATTATATCTTCCGCAAGCTTTCAAAAAATAAATTTTGCAAAATTAATACCCAAAAATACTACAAAGGTAATATCTTCAGTGCCGGAGCATTTAAATCAAAGTATTGTTCAATATGCAGATGTAAATCGAATTCGCTTTGTTACAAAAAATTTGGCTGAATGTGAAAATAAGGAACAAGCAATAGAACAATTCTGCGAGCAATGCGACCATATTATTGCATTATGGGATGGTCAGCCCGATCTTGTAAAAGAAGTGATTGATTATGCTGTGGAACATCATAAATCCATTTCCTTTTTTGAACTGGACAGCTTATTGTATACGGAAAAACTGGACAATCTTGGCAGAGTAATGCTGCCTTCTACTATCAGACAAAAATTAGGTAATCCTGATGAATTTTCCCTGGAATTAGAGGGCGCTCGTATGATACTGCATCCGATTGACAAAAAATGTGTATTTTGTTCACACGTTGAACAGTTAAACCATATGGTCATTCATCATAAAAGTATTTGTATTTGTGAATCCTGCTTACATGCAATCAGTCAGATAGGTCAGAAGTGAATCAGACAGAAGAAAATGGCGCCTTTGACGCCGTTTTTATTTTAATACAAATGACTGTAATTTTGTTCCTTTTGTGCTTGATATTTACATATTTAACAATACAAATGTCAGTTATATTGTTATTTATATTAACATTAAATAATCAAAAAATAATAACCATAGTATAATACTATGGTTATCTATCAAATATCAGTATTACTTTGTCATAAAGTCCGCGTGTTATAATGAAAAAAATAACAGAAAGGACATATAAATATGAAGTTATCAGTAGTAGGATATCCGAGAATAGGTACTTTAAGAGAATTAAAGTTTGCAAGTGAAGCTTATTTTAAACATGCCATAGAGCAAACAGAGTTAAAACAAACAGCCAATAGATTACGTAAGACACATTGGAAAACGCAGTTGGAACATGGTATTGAATTTATTCCATCCAATGATTTTTCGTTTTATGATACAACACTGGATACCGCAGTACTTCTAAATATCATACCGGCCCGTTACCAGAAGCTAGGGTTATCTCCGTTGGATACTTATTTTGCAATGGCAAGGGGATATCAAGGAGAAAATGGTGATGTAAAAGCATTGGCTATGAAAAAATGGTTTCACACAAATTATCATTATATTGTCCCTGAATTGGACGATGAAGCGGAAATACGTCTGTGCGGCACAAAAGCGTTTGATGAATATTTGGAAGCGAAAGAGCTGGGGATAGAAACAAAGCCTGTTATCTTGGGTGCCTTTACTTTGCTGAAATTATTAAAATTCTCAGGGAACAGAAAACAAAAAGATGTGATTGATGATATGGTCATTGCATATATGGACATTTTAACAAAATTTCATTCGATTGGAGCCCAGTGGATTCAGTTCGATGAGCCGTACTTGGTGCGAGATTTATCTAAAGAAGATATAGCGCTGTTTCATCAAATTTACAGCAAAATTTTGTCAGTTAAACATTCTGTTCATGTGTTGCTGCAAACATATTTTGGAGATATACGTGACTGCTATCAAGAGGTTTGTTCGCTTCCTTTTGATGGTGTGGGTCTGGATTTTGTTGAAGGAGTAAAATCGCTGGAGTTAATCCAAACTTATGGCTTTCCAGCCGATAAAATTTTGTTTGCAGGCGTTATAAACGGAAAAAATATTTGGCGCAATGAGTATGCGAAAACTTGTAGCTTGATAGAAACCTTGCAGACCTATTGCAATGAAATTGTATTAAGTACCTCTTGTTCGTTGCAGCATGTACCATATACATTGGAACATGAAAACAAACTTTCCCAAGATTATAAAAGGTACTTTGCGTTTGCCGAAGAAAAATTAAAGGAATTAAAAGAACTAAAAGAAATTTTAGAAGAAGATACTTATCAGACAGAGAAATTTTTGCAAAATCGTCAATTGTTCAGCCGGGCAAGAAGTGGAATCAATCATGCAGTGCAAGAATGTATCGTATCTATTCAAGACAGCGATTTTGTCAGACTACCTGAATTTGCAGTACGTGAACAAATACAAAAAGAAGTTTTGAATCTGCCATTGTTCCCAACGACTACAATAGGTTCTTTTCCGCAGACATCTGATGTAAAGTTAAACCGAAAAGCATTCAAAGCGGGAGAAATTTCAAAAGAACAGTATGTACAATTTAACCGAGATAAAATTGCCGAATGTGTAAAGCTGCAAGAGAATATAGGCTTGGATGTATTGGTACATGGCGAATATGAACGCAACGACATGGTGGAGTATTTTGGAGAATATTTGAATGGTTTTTTGTTTACGGAAAAGGCATGGGTACAGTCTTATGGCACACGTTGTGTGAAGCCGCCTATTATTTGGGGAGATATTTCCAGGGAAACATCTATGACAGTAGAATGGTCTGTATATGCACAAAGCTTAACAAATAAACCAATGAAAGGCATGCTTACAGGACCGGTGACCATTTTGAATTGGTCTTTTCCAAGAGAGGATATTTCTTTAAAAGAATGTGCTTATCAAATTGCCTTAGCCATTCGTGATGAAGTGTTGGACTTAGAAGCAAACGGTATTCGAGTCATTCAAGTAGATGAAGCTGCATTAAGAGAGAAACTTCCGCTGAGAAAATCTGAGTGGAAGGAAGCATATCTCAGCTGGGCCATTCCGGCTTTCCGTTTGGTTCACAGCAGAGTCAAACCTGAAACACAAATACATACGCATATGTGTTACAGCGAATTTACGGACATTATCTCAGCAATTGACGATATGGATGCTGATGTGATTACGTTTGAAGCGTCGCGTTCTAATCTTGCTATTCTTGATGCCTTACAAGAAAATCATTTTCAAACTCAAGTAGGTCCCGGTGTATACGACATTCATTCCGAACGAATTCCATCTGTAGAAGAGATAAAACAAGTTTTAGATTTGATGCTGGAGAAGCTTCCAAAAGAAAAACTATGGGTAAATCCTGACTGTGGCTTGAAGACCAGAGGTACGGCTGAAACAAAACCGAGTTTGGAGCATATGGTACAAGCTGCGGTACAGCTAAGAAAAGAGTATCAATCCTAATTAGCTTAGTATCGTATAACCGTCCGCTGCGATTAATGTTTTTAATTCTTTGATATAATCGATAGCCATAGAACTGAGGGGAGCCTTTTTGTGAATCAGAATTCCAACTTTCATGGTTTCGTTGGTTTTTAGTTTAACGGAAATAATATTATCGCCGTTTAAATTGCTGTTCAGCACACCTGAACAAATAGTATACCCATTTAGACCAATCAGGAGATTAAACAGAGTGGCTCTATCACTGACATGAATCGTTTTTTTATGAGGTTCTGTGCTTAAAATTTCTTCTGAAAAGTAAAATGAATTGTAAGTTCCCTGCTCAAACGCCAAGAAAGGATATTCTGATAAATCTTCCAGTGAGACTTCCGAACAGTGGGATAAAGGATGAGCAGAACTGATAAAGACGTGCGGTTCTGCTTCAAATAAGGGGATGAAGGATAGATGTTTTTCGATCAGCATTTTTTTTAATATCTTTTCATTAAAATGACTCAAATACAGAATCCCCACTTCGCTACGAAAATTTGCGACATCATCAATAATTTCATATGTTCTGGTTTCACGCAATGTAAATTCATATTCTTCTGCAGAAAGAGAAGAAATCAAATTGACAAAAGCATTGACGGCAAACGCATAATGCTGGGTAGAAACAGAGCAAAGCTGTTTAGAAGGCTTTTTATTGGTATATCTTTGCTCCATCAGTTCTGCTTGTTCTACAATTTGGCGTGCATAAGACAGAAATTCAATGCCATCAGGGGACAAAGATATTCCTTTGGAAGTACGATAGAAAATTTCAATACCAAACTCGGTTTCGATGTCTTTTAAGGCTGCTGATAAACTGGGTTGAGAAATAAAAAGTTGTCTGGCAGCTTCTGTAATAGAACCACACTCTACAGTTTTTATTACGTATTTTAGTTGTTGTATGGTCATAAAGAACCTCTCATAGCTTTTTTCTATATTATATAGAAATATTGTCATAGTTTCAAATAGAAAACGAAAATAAGAAAGATATGTTAATTTTAATCCTGTATTTATAGAATCATTTTACCTATTGTAATTATTATATAGACTCTATCGGAGACCCCCTTTGTATTTCTATCTTTATTACAGAAATACAAAGGGGTTATTCATTGAGAAAATTTAATCAAATAAGTTAGACATTGGCAATAAAATTGTCTATCAAAAATTACAATCATTGCGATATAATAAATTATAAATAAATTAGGTTTTGGCTTATAAATGGGAGGATTATTACAAATGAAGCAGAGATGCAGTAAACAAGATTTGCTCATAAATGGCAGCATCAGCAAAGCGCTTATTTGGTTTGCCCTTCCATTATTGGGAAGCAGTTTTATTCAACTTTTATACAATGCTGTGGATTTAATTTTTATAGGGAATTATGTTGGCAAGAGTGCCTCTGCAGCAGTGGGTTCAAGCAGTTTGTTGCTTACTTGTCTGGTAGGTTTTATTACAGGCATTTCAGTAGGTGCAGGTGTTGTGGTTGCTCAATATTATGGGGCAAGAGACTATAAAAATTTGCAGGATTCTGTTCACACGGCAGTAACTTTGGCCGGCATAGGGGGTATCATTCTTACCATTGCAGGATTACTTTTTGCACCGTTCATACTACAATGGTTAAGAGTGCCGCAAGAAATTTTTGAGCTCTCCGTTCGTTATATTCGTATTTACTTTATCAGCATACTGCCAATGGTTCTTTACAACATGGGAAGTGCAGTTTTAAGGGCATATGGTGATGCAAAAAGACCTCTGATCTATTTAGCGTCCGGTGCAATATTAAATGTGTTTCTTGACTGGCTGTTTGTTGTGGTTTTTTCATGGGGGGTAGCAGGTGCTTCATGGGCAACGACAATTTCTCAGACATTATCCGCAGTTCTTATCATCGTTCATTTATTCAGTACAAAAAGAGAATACCGTATTTATCTGAAAAAACTTCGTATACATAAAAAACAAATGATTCGCATTGTGAAATTAGGAGTTCCTGCAGGTATACAATCTTCACTTTTAACCATATCCAATATGGTAGTTCAATTTTATATCAATGGTTTTGGACAAGATGCAATGGCTGCATTTACTGCTTATTTTAAAGTAGAGAACTTTATGTATTTGCCTATTTTGGCATTTGGTCAGGCGATGACTTCATTTGTTGGGCAAAATATCGGAGCGGGACAATTAAAGCGTGTCAAAAAGGGGGTAAAAATAGGTCTTTTGTTGGGTATGGGCTGTACAATCGCAGTCAGTACAATTGTACTGTTGAGCCGTTATTATTTATTTAGAATGTTTAATTCAGAACTTGAAGTGATTCAATGCGGCATACAGATTCTTATGATTACAGCTCCTGTTTACTTTATATATGTTGCAATAGAAGTACTATCGGGTACTGTTCGAGGGGCAGGTGCCTCTATTATTCCTATGGTAATATCAATTAGTAATTTGTGTATATTGCGAGTTGTTTTATTGGCCATTGTTGTTCCGTTATGGAATAGTGTTCAGGCAATTGCAATTGTTTATCCAATTACATGGGCTGCTACTGCCTTTAGTTTATTTATCTACTATAAATGTTTTCGATGGAGAAATACGGCTATTACAGTGCAGTGCAGTCAATCTGTTTCTTTGGAATAAAAATAAGGAATCCGGCTGTTAAAACAGCCGGATTCCTTATTTTAAAAGAACGAAAAAATTTAATTTTTAACCACAATATTTTATTGTATAATAAAACTCTATTGCTGTTTTTTCAAAGATTTTTCTAAAAATATTAATGAAAGAATTGTACATGTGATACAAATGAGGATAATGATTAATGCAACTGCAATCCAAATTCCCCAGGGAATAAAAATAAGATTTTTTAGCAGAAAATCAAACGAAATCTGTTTAATTATAACAATAGACAATACTATACCTAATAAGATACCAAATAAGTTAAAGAATAAAGTTTCAATTATAAAAATAGAACGAATTGCTCCTGCAGACAAACCTACGATTCTTAATAGTTTTATTTCTGGCCGACGCAGTAAAATTTGTATGACTAACAAATTACATAGACCAATTAATATAACAATTGCAGTGGCAACTATGATTATTAATGTATTACGCAATTCATTTGATGATTCCCTTTTTTTCATTTCAATCTGGAAACTATCTTCTCGTGGGTTTTCAATACGATATCCATCTTTTGAGTATATGTAGGACTGAATTTTACTTAATACACTGTCAAAATGTTTTGGCTTTGTTTTTATATAAATTTTTCCTATTTCAGGATAAACCAAATCCTGTAATTGTTTTGTATTCATAATAATGGATAGTTGATTAGAAGCTCCATTAAATGTTTCAAAAGGATTAATATCAATAAAACCGGCGATAATAAACGTTTTTTCTTTTACAAATTCAGGATTAGATGGATTTTCACTGTCTTGTGCTAACTTTATGGTTAATTTATCTCCAATTTCTAATGTAGTCATTTCTATATTTGTATTTTGGTATTGTTCAAGATATTTTGGTATAAGAACATAAGGTTGGTTTTGTATTAGGGGTTCAATACTGCCTTCTATTAAATGTTGCTCCAAATAATTTAATTCATCATCTTGACACCCTAATACTCCGGAATCTAACCAATTATTTTCAGTGAAATTTGGAAATTGAGAGATGGACAGTATTTGTCGATATAAATCAGTAAATTTGTTGTTTTCTACTTCTGTAATTAAAGAGCCCTGTTGTAGAGGACCCTGGTGATTTATTTCTACCAAGTATCCTGTCGGAGCCATAATCTCATCAATTTCGGGATCATCTTTTAATTCTGACAGAAGATTTTGTTCTGGTTGTTCAGCGTTAGCAGAGATTGTAATGGCTAAATCATAATTATATTTTGTTTTCTGATCTCCTTTTATATAATACAGGTTTATTTGTGTCATGGTTACAGTAAATAAGCAAAATAAAAGTGTAATAGATAAAGCGGCGTAAATAAAGCGCATTTTATGAGTTAGAATATTCCTAAATGCATACTTTATATAAAATGCAAATGGTATTTTATTTTTAATCATTGTCGAATGTTTTATTTGCGATTTACCTATTAATTTTTGTGTGCTTTGCTTTTTTATAGAGGAGATAGGGTCTTTAAAAATAATAAATAAAGATATAAGTAGGCTTGGAATTAACAAACAAATGAGATTAAAAATAAAACCATATATCATAATAGGTGTTATGCTTAAATAATCAAATCCTATCAAACTGCCTGATAACAAATAACCTAATATGCTTCCAATAGGTAGGGAAATAAAATAAATAAATATAATATTGAGTAGTTGAATTGCAATTACCTTTCCGCAAGTACAGCCCATTGACCTTAATATGCCAAACTGGTGAATGAGTGCATCTTTTTGAATATTTAGAAAAGTAAAAATGAGTGCGGCGCTCAGCGCTATGATAATACATATATAGATAATATTTAACCGGTTAATAGCTGCATATGTGCCAGAGGTTTCTAAAGTGCCTGAACCGCTAATATGTTGCAAACCAATTAAATTACCATTAAAAATAGGATAAGAATCGTTGTTTGTATCATCTGTATTTTGATAAATACTATATATATCATGTATTTTATAACGTTTTATACCCTGTACATTCGTTTCAATATCTGAAATTACTTGTTTTAAATTGGCATTATTCTCTAAAGAGATTAAAACAGAAGTATTAATATCAGTGTTATTTAGTGCGCTAGTGTCAGTACCCCATGGTAAAGTGGCAGTTCCATACGGTATTAAATTTTGGTTTTTTTCTAGGGACATATATAAGGGAACTGAATCTTTTGTAGTATTGTAATCTGAATCAACCGTACCAACAATACTGTATTCCGAACCGGACAGATTCATTTTGGCTGGAAGCTGATTTATATTATATTTATGGATGAACCAATCAGGTACAATAATTTCTGAACTATTTGTAGGATATTGTCCCTGATTTAAATGGATAAAATTTGTTATGTTGCTATCAGTAATTCCTAAAAAATAGAAAGATTCAGAATATTTACTGTCTTGAATATTGGGAATATAGAAACATTGATATACTTCTTTAATTCCATTTATTTGTTTTAAATTATCTTTTGCAGATTCATCTTCCAATAAATATGCAATGTGCCAATCTCCTGTAGTTTGTTTGGTAGTTTCAATTTGTTTTTCTAGAGTATAGTTATTTGTTGTAATGCTGATAATCAGAAGAGCGATAGAAATGGTTACACCAATCATTGTTAAGGTAAAATTGCGTTTATTTCTGATACATTGTCTCCATGCAAAAAAAGGGACAAGACTATGAGAAATCGTTTTTTTCATAGGCTCACCTTCACAATTTTACCATCACTGAGCTCAACTCTTTTGCTGCATCGTTTGGCAAGTTCATTATCATGTGTAACCATAATAATTGTTTGTCCTGTTGAACGATTCAAATTTTCTAACAGGTGAATAATATTTTCAGTATTCTCAGAATCTAAATTACCTGTAGGTTCATCGGCCAATAAAATATTCGGTTTAGATATAATGGCTCTTCCAATAGCAACTCTTTGCTGCTGCCCTCCTGATAAACGTGATGGAAGCATATACCTTTTTTCCGTTAAATGCAATTGTCCTATTACTTGATCCAATTCCTGTTTAGATACTTTTTTTCCGCTGATTATCATAGGTAAACATATATTTTCTTCTACTGTCAGAATAGGAATTAAATTAAAAAATTGAAAGATAAACCCAACATTTTGTCTTCGGAACTTAGATAAATCTTTATATTTGTTTAAATTCTTTTCTTTAAACAGTATTCTGCCTTTTGTTGGAGTATCTAAACCACCAAGCAGATTTAAAAGTGTTGTTTTTCCGCCACCAGACTTACCTGTAATGGCAATAAAGTCACCTTGATTAATTTCTAAATTAATTCCATTTAAAGCATTCACTGTTATTGCTCCTGCTTTATATTTTTTATATATATTTTCAAGTTTAATGTACGGCATTATATATCCACCTTTTCTGATGCCTCAGGAATCATTTTTCGTTTACTTCTGAGACATATTGAATTTTTAAATCCTATCATGATACTATTTTTGTATTGAAATTTTCCTAGGATTTTTCTAATGATACATAAGATAATGGATCCTATTATGCATCCAATCAATAAATATATTGCATCCTCAGGAGTTACAGTTAAATACCATGACTGAAATACAAAACACACAAATAGTTTTAAAAATTCAACAAACAAACATACTAGAAAACTAATTAGGAAAAAATTTGTCCATGTTCGAACATTCATTTTAATTAGAAAACCAAGTAAGACACCAATGCATATCATAGGTACAACAGAAGAAAATATATATTGCTTTAAAAACATAGGTAAGTTCTCTGGGTAAGACCATTCCAGTATTTTCCGTAATTCAGAAAAAAACTCAAAACTTTGTATTTTGGCTGGATATACACCTTGACTGATAGCTTCTTTTTGGTAATATAGGGGAAAGAATAGGCTTGCAATGGAAATAGTAATTATAATCCAAAAAAAAGCAAAGCGAAACATAAACGTAATGTCACTTTTTTTAAAATATAATAAAAGTAAAGATATGATAAATATAATACTAGAAATTATATAAACTATAACAGAAGAAATCATAGTACACCTCATAATAAAACGCTATTTTAAATTTTTAGATTGATTTAAAATAGCGTTTCATAATTAAAATATTAAATTTTATGGGCTAAATTAATAATTATACATGTATACATTATTAGAATTAAACCAAGCATTATAAGCGGCAGCATTATCTGGATTATTTTTAGCAAAATAAAAATTATAGTCGCCAGGACCCGCATTGCTCCAGCGATTATCATTCCATCCACCATAGTAATTAGCAGAGCCTACAAAAGAGCTTCCATACCAATAGTGTCTCCACAATCCAGCATTAAAGCTTGCATTGGTGCCATCATTATTTACTGTCATAGACATGCCAATACTTTGTCCATCAAAATATCTTTTGGCACCATTTAGAGTAGTATTGAAGCTTAATGTTGATGAGTAACTGCTAGCGAATACTGAGGTCGCTAAAGCACATACTAAGACTAGTCCAACTACAATTGTTACTGAGATTTTTTTAATCTTTTTCATAATTTAATCCATACTTTCTTATAATATACTTTTATGGAAGCTATAGGAATATTATACCTTATTTTTACAAAAAGTCAATCCGATTTTAGGAAAAATCCATACTTTTTACAAAAAACTATAAAAAATAGTAAATTTTGCATTAATTATAAAAATAAAAAAGTAGATCTGTATTCAAATACAGATCTACTTTTTGGCAGGGGCAGAAGGACTTGAACCCTCGGCACGTGGTTTTGGAGACAATAGTCGTAATTATCTGTATACATAATTAATTAAGAGTAGAAGGTTTTAGAATAGAATAATGTGAAAGTTATATGGCTATAGATGTATGAGAGACAACGGATTTAAATTGTTCTGAAAGATACTCATCTAATTTAGTAATGGAGAGGGTTAACATACTATTTTGGATATGCGTATATATTTGCAAAGTAGTTATGACATTAGAATGACCGAGTAAATGAGAAGCAGTTTTTACATCTACTTCGGATAGATATAATAAAGTAGCATATGTATGTCGGAGCATTTGAGGGGTAAAGTATATGATTTGTTTTAATCCTTTTGGATTAAATTTACTTACAGCCTGTCCCTTTAAAATACTCCAATACTTTTCATTAATGCTGGATATATAGCTCTTCCATGCTGATCTCCATGAACTAGGAGTATGTATATTTCCTTGTGAATTGGAACAAATATATCGGCTATTAGTATATTGGCTGCTTTGTTTTAGTAATTTTAATAAAAAAAGAGGAATTTTAATACGTCGAAGACTTAGGTCAGTTTTTGCTTGATGTTGTATTATGAATTTATTGTTATTTTCGTATACAGATTTATTAATGATAATTTCACAGTTATCAAAATCTATATCAGACCATTCTAGGCAAATCAATTCTCCTCTCCGCAATCCGGCTAACATAAATATAAGAGAAGTAATATACAATTTATGTTGTTTGGTAATAAAAACTAAATGTTGCTCTGTTTGGTTTAATGAGCGCAACTCAGTTATAACAGCTTTTTTAGGAATTTTTCTACCCTTAGCAGGATTCCGCAATAAAATATCATTTTCGATAGCAAATTCAAATATTCTACTAATGAGATTACGAATGTATTTTAGTGTTCGTTTTCCCAAAGGTTTATTAATAGTAGGACTAAATTGTGCCAAAGATGATAACATGTCATCGATATGGTGAGCTTTAATTTGATTCATAGGGATATTTCCAATAAATTTGTTAGCATGATTTAAATTACATATTAAACTTTTATGGTAATTTAAAGATATATTGGGTTGTATCTGATGTAAATAATAGTTTCCCCATTCACTAAAAGTATTATTTTCGTTTAAATAAAACATTTTATCTCTCCTTCCAATCCTTACAATAAATAATACCAGATATGATAAAAAAATAAAGATGTTTGTAAAAATAACATATTTTATTGTCTTAATCGCTTGTATTTTTATGCATATATTACAAAGTTTTTTATAAATAGAAAATTTAAGTAGATTTTATTGGATATAATATACTTGAGAAAAGACATTCTAAAAAAGAATGTCTTTTCTCTTTTTACTGCATTGAAAGGAAGTGGTCATAACATGCAAGTGTTAAAAGAAAGGCTAGTTGGTATAGGTAATTCAAATAAATTTAATTGGGAATATCACAATCTTGATACAGGAGAAAAGGGAATCGTGCAACTTGAATCCAATATGAATCGAAATGAAATCGTATCAGTTGATAATGACATAAATAAATTTTTATCGTCAGGTACGATATGCTTAAAGGAAATCTTAAATGAAACAAAACGATAAATGAAAGGAAGAATAAATTATGATTATATCAGAAGAAAGAGAAACGGAATTATATGAATTATGGTCGTCAGAAACCAACGAAGAATGGACGCAAGAATGGCGCGATGAATTAACCAGTGCAGAAAAGAAGCTGGTAGAAAATTGGGATAATGGCTGCGCAGAAGGATTAATAAAACTTTGTAAAGAGTTTAAAAAAGCAGAAGAAAGGAATTAAAATTATGATAATTTCAGTAGCAAACCAAAAAGGCGGCGTGGGAAAAACAACTACCACATTAAACATAGGAGCAGGACTTATAAAAGTAGGAAAACGTGTATTACTGATTGACGCTGATCCGCAGAATCATTTAAGCCGATGGCTTGGTTTTACACCTGACAGCAAACCAACACTCAGCGATTTAATTTACCAAGAAGTATCGGGAGCGAAAACAAATAATTACTCAGATTTTATTCGTAAGAATCAAACTGAAAATATAGATTATATACCATCTACAAGGATTATGTCCGGTGCAATTATGATATTGGGATTAGACAACGATAGTCAAAACGTATTAAGCCGTATCTTTAAACAACCGTATTTTTCGGAGAACTACGACTATATTATATTCGACTGTCAGCCTTCTTTGGATTTACTGGTTTCAAATATATTGAAATGCTGTGATAAGCTGCTTATCCCTGTACAATCAGACCCATTGGCTTACGAAGGAGTCAGTGATATGTTAGATAAACTCCAACAAATCAAACAAACACAGGACATAAAAAAATATATTCTCGGAATGCTTATCACAATGTATCAAAAAAAGACGAATGTATCCCATGCCGTACAAGAAGCATTGGTTACTAGTTATGGAGAATATGTTTTTGAAGATTATATACCACTGAGAACAGAAGCGAAACAAAGCAGTATAACCAGAGAAAGCCTGATTAAATATCCAAAATCTGATGTGGGACAGAGTTATATGAACATTGTCAATAAAATTATGGAAAGGAGTTTATCAAATGGCTAAATTCTCTTTACAAATACAACCTAGTATTCCAACGCCAGAAGAGGCATATCGACAAACCTTAGAAGGGTCAAGAACAGAAAATTCTGAATCGATTGTTTCTCTTCCGATAAAACTTCTAAACCATGCACAAAATCATGACTTTCATATTCAGGAAGATAAAGTAAATGATTTAAGAGAAAGTATTCGTGAAAAAGGGATTTTAATGCCACTCATTGTACGTGAATATTCAGATGTTCCGGGATATTATGAAATTATAGCAGGTCACCATCGTTATGAGGCTGCCAAAAAAGAAAAGGTAGAAAAGGTTCCATGCATTATTAAAAATGTTACAGACGATGAAGCCGCACTTATTATGATTGATACTAATATCCAACGTGGTTTTACTGATATGAAGCCTAGTGAAATCGCAAGAGTATTAAAAAAACGACATGAGATATTATGCAGGCAGGGGAGAAGAACTGATTTAAAAGAACATTCAGTAACTTCTGGACAAGATGGCCAGAAGTTAGAAAAAGAAAGTAAAATGAGTTCCAGAAGCATTAGAAGATACATAGCGCTGAATAATCTTATTTCTCCATTAATGGATTTTGTTGATAATAAAACAATATCCATGTTATCAGGCGTTGAACTTTCTTATATCAGAAGAGAAAATCAAGAGAAAATATCAAATTTTTTATTGGTGTATAAAAATAAAATGACATTAGACCAAGCAGAAAATTTAAAGCAACTTGATAAAGAAGGGAATTTTCCAAAAGAACTGACTGAATTTTTTGACCCGCCAAAATCTAAGAAAACACAAGAAAAAGCAAAGAAAAATAATGTTATAAAAATCAAATTGGATGAACTAAAGAATTACATTCCAAATGATATATATAATGAAGAAAATAATTCTCCTGATGATATAAAATTTCTTATATTTGAGGCTTTGGAATTTTATATTACCAATAGAAGGAATGACACAAATGAATGAAAATAATATATTTCCTATTAGAAACATTTTTACCATATGAAATCCTTTTATCAACCATAATATTACTATCAGCATGTCTGTTAATCATACTGATTTTTGAAGAATTCGCAAGAAGTCTATACCGCTTATCCGACCAATTTTTCTTTAGAATATTGGCATGTGTAACAACGGAATGTGCAGCAGTTTTGTGGTATTTTTGGGCAAAAAATTTTATTCAAACCCGTCCACAGATTAAAGAATATGGAAATTTACCTATCACTGTTTTTATCATTATCAGTGTTAATGTTATGATCATGACAGGTATTCTAACATCATTACATATACACAACTGTAGATCTGAAAAACAAAATCGGCAGAAATAAGTTAAGACATTCTGTAATAGAATGTCTTTTCTATTTTTACAACACATGGAAAGGTGTGAAAATATGAAATGCGTATTAAAGTATCCAGGAGCAAAAAATAGGTTGGCTTCATGGATATGCAGTTACATACCTGCACATCAAGTATACTTGGAGCCATACTTTGGCAGTGGTGCAGTCTTTTTCAATAAAGAACCGGTAAAAATTGAAACCATCAATGATTTACACGGAGAAGTAGTAAACTACTTTAAAGTGATAAGAGATAAAACGGAGCAGCTTGCCTCTCTGCTGCAACTCACTCCTTACGCTCGTGATGAATATGAAAACTCATTTTCTATAAAAGAAGGAGAAACAGATGTAGAAAGAGCCAGAAAATTTGCGGTACGCTGCTGGCAGGGATTTGGATGTAGTAATCTATATAAAAATGGTTTTAGAACCAGTCAGCAAAGCAACAGCCCCCATACCACAAAAGAATGGAGAGAACTGCCTGAAAGAGTGATACAGGCAAACAAACGATTATTGAATGCACAAATAGAAAATCTGCCTGCCTTAGAACTTATCAATAGATACAACACAGAAGATGTTTTTATCTATGTTGATCCGCCTTACCTGCTAAATACAAGGAAAAGAAATCTATACCTCTATGAGATGAGCGATGAAGAACATGTGCAGCTGCTTACCTTACTAAAAAAGCACAAAGGACAAATACTTATCTCAGGCTATGATAATGATTTATACAACGATATGCTAAAAGGATGGAATAAGGTATATAAACCAAATCAGGTAGAGCAAGGCTTAATCAGAACAGAAACACTTTGGATGAACTATGAAACGGGACAACTAATGCTGTGAGGAGTAACTGATGACAGACAGAGAAAAAAATCAAGAAAAATTAGAGTTGGAATTGCGAAAAGAGAGGTATGAGGATGCAGTATTTGGTCTTGTCCTCTTTATTTTCTTGACCTTGGCAGTCCTTTTGATCTACTGTGCAACCTCAACTTCATCACAGGAGACTGTACATGTAAAAGTATATGGAAATGGTGTTCTTCTTTTGGAGTACACAGGAAAAAGCAACAGCTGGAAGAAATCGGGAGAGGGATACTCTTTTACAGTTGATGAAAAAAACTATATTTTTAAAGATGTTGATACTATTGAAATAACTAATCTTGAAGACAAGGAGGAATGAATCAAAGTGGAAGAGATGATAGGATTTTTTGTATTTATCCCTATTTTAATTCTCATGTATACTATTTTTTGTTTTTTTGGAGGAAAGAAAATTCTGAGAGAAAAAGAACATCTGACAGGCAAAATTCCTTTTAGATTACTTTTTAATTATCCCCTATTTTCTTTGAAAACAGTCATTGCGACATTATCAGTCGGACTTTTAAATTTCTTTTTATTTATTACATTAAGATATGTAGATATAAATATTTCTGATTCTTGGCAATTAAAATTATTGATTGCAATTATCTTTATTATACTTTGCGCCGGTATTTTACTTTTTATGAGAGACACTCCTGTGAAAATTGTAAAAGAGGAATCTATACAAGAACGAACGCCTGAAAGTTGGAATATTTTAACGTGGATTGCGGATAAAGAAGATTTTTTAAAAGTGATAAACGGAGACAGGGAACTTAAGTATCCGGTGTCATTGTGGATAGAAAATTTTCATAACTCTCCTTTCATCGGAGACCTGATTTTTTACAGTGAAGCTATAGACGGTCGTATTACAGGCCGGTGGATAATATTGAGAATTACCGATATAACAAAAACCGAGGGTACTGTGACTGTAGGTATAGAACCTTGCAAGCTCGTAACAGACGGAACCATTGAAATACAGGATGAACTAAAAAAGCATGAAGCTTTCACAACCGATAGTGAGACCACATAAGGAGATGAGAAATAAATGCTTGATGTGAAACAAGAACATGAAAAATTAATGAAGTATCTGAAAGAACATCATGATAAATGTATGAATAAAGACTTTTATTTAATTGATTCTAAAAATGAATTTATGGAAGGAATACATGAATTAAAAATCCGAAAAGAATATTATGAAGCGATTCTAAGTGGAAAGAAAACATTTGAAATTCGCAGAGACGACAGACCATATCATGAAGGAGATTTTTTGAAATTAAAAGTATATGAAAACGGTACTTTTACAGGAGAAGAAACCATATGTAAGGTGACCTATATCTATCGAGAAGAACTATGCAAAGAAGGTTACTGTGTAATGTCAATAGATGTCGATGGAAACACTGAAATATTAAGATAATAAGGAGAAATAACAAATGACAACACTATATGAATCCATTTTAAAAGACTTATCAGAGCAGCATATTAATAAGAATGTGTACACAACCCCACAGCAAGCAGAATTGAAATTGAAAGCATACTCTAAAGAAAAAACTGATTGGTTATATCGAACATATAAAAATATTGCATAGAAAAAGACATTCTGAATTTTTGAGAATGTCTTTTTTATTTTGCTGGGACGAACCGTCCCAATAGAAAGGAGCTAAAATATGATTTTAAATTACGTTGAAATGGAAAATCAATATATAACAAATTTTAATAAAAAAGGACTGGATATTAATATTTTGAAGCCGGATGACTTTGAGGACTACAAAAAATTTGTAGAGGAAAGTGGAAACAAAGTCACAGTAGTCGGCAACACCAAATTAAAATCTGTAAAGGAAGATAATGATAATAACTATATCACCATACAAGGTAAGAAATTTGGAGTAACAGACGGAAAAATGTGTTCAGTCAAAGGATATATTCCGGTTGGAAATAATCAATTTGTACGTCTGGAAAAAACATATTTAATGGGAGCAATCATCGCTAGTTCTTGCGGTATTGCTGCATGCGGAGTGATTACCGGATTGGCCATAGCACTGCCACTGCAACAATCTGTGCCGGCCACTACCTCTTCCCTTCTCATGGAAAGTGGAAGTGACTGGGACGGACAGCAGCACCTAAATGGAGAAGGCTCCATTTCATCACAAGAAAATACGTCCATACCGGGATATGCGCGGGTATCTACCAGCAAAGACAGACCGTACCTATCTTTATATAATCCTCCGGAAAATACAGTAAACTTTGTATATACCATAACCAAACCACTAGATACCGTACAGGAAGGCACGTTTTCCACAGTCGAGCAAGCACAGAACTATATAAACAGTCACGCCGTTACATACGAAAACTACTATAATTCGGAAACAAACGAATATCAACTGAAAGACAGCAACGACAATGTGACAGATATTTTGACAGAATATAAGTCAATTGCAAATACAGACGGCACTTATACTGTTATCAAAGTAACATCGAAAATGATTTATTTCACAAACGGAATTGCACCGGATAAAGCTGTCGATTGGAACGTTTATAATTCTCTTGGACAAGGCAGTCATAAAGTACAAGTTCGAATTTCTACCTATGATGTTGAAACAAACGTTCAATGTTATGGAGCAATTCAGGATACAGAAATCACAGTATCCTAATCATATACCCGTTAGAGCAGACTTATTAAGCCACGTTATGCGTAGAAACAAAGGAGAAATCACCATGAAAAAAATTGTAAGTTTAGCAGCAGTTACTACTATGGCAGCAGTATGTGCTTTGCCAACCTTTGCCTACACCAACTCTACAGAGGCAGTAAATGAAACACAAAATATTTCCGCAAATGAAACAGCACAAACATCTGTCTATGCCGAAGTAGGCTCCACTTTTACTGTAACAATTCCTAAAAAAATCACTCTATCGGGTGAAACAAAATCAGGTACATATAACGTAACCTGTACCGGTGACATTGCAGGTGACGAATTTATTTCCGTTGCACCAGCTGCTTCTTTTGACATGACCCAAAAAGGTAAAGAAGATGTAACAGCCACAGTGACACAAGAAACTACCAAATTCAGAGCAGATAATTATACAACAGAATTAGAGGAAGGTGAAGCAAAAATGGCTACGGGTGCTACTGGTTCTATTGCAGCTTCCGGTCTTACTTCCGGAGGCTGGAACGGCACATTTAACTTTACAATTGCTTTAAACCAAGATTCTGCCGACTAAATTAAAGTATTTTATTAACTAATTCCATAAATAAAAATAATATAACGTGGCTTAATAAGTCTGCTCTATCAAAAATTTATAGAAGAAAGTAGGAGTGTACATGAAAGCGAAAACAAGTAAAGCTGCCCTGCTTGTAATGATAAGTATCAGTTTTGTTTTACTTGCTTCTTTAGGTGCAGCTGTTCATGCTGCAACACGTGCCGGAGATAAGTATATAATTGATGAAAACCTTTTTCCTGACCCAGCTTTTAGACAATATGTTTTGGATACCATAGATGAAAATAAAAGTGGAACGCTTGAGGATTTTGAGAGGAATCAAGTAACGAACATTCTTTTAAGCGGTGGATATAACAGTACAAAGATTTATGATTTAACAGGAATAGAATATTTTCCCAATCTAACATATTTAGATTGCAGCAATAATCAGTTAACTTCCTTAGATTTGAGTAATAACCCCAGTTTAACTAGATTAGAATGTGTGAGTAATCAACTCTCTTCCTTAGATTTGACGAACAATCCAAATTTGGAAATATTGTATTGCTATTCTAATAGACTAACCTCACTGGACGTGACTAAAAATAACGATTTAACAGAATTATGGTGTTATAATAATCAATTGACTGAGCTTGATGTTAGTAATCAACCGAATTTAGAAAGAGTCGAATGTTCCAGTAATAAAATAACCACTCTAAACGTAGCTAATACTCCAAAGTTAAAAATGTTGTATTGTAATTGGAGTTATACTCTATCCGGTCTTAATATTTCAAATACGCCGGCTCTGGAAGATTTGAGGGTAATGAGTGGTAAATTATCCAATATTGATGTCTCAGAAAGTCCAAAATTGAAATCTTTTTATTGCAGTAGCAATGCATTGACTAACCTTGATGTAAGTAAAAATACTGCTCTTACTGAATTATCGTGTGGTAGTAATCATTTATTGTCTTTGGATGTAAGTAAAAATACAAGTTTATCGACGCTGAAAGCTTCCGGCCAAACTCGAATACTATCGGTTCCTTTAGACGGGTATGACTTATCACAAACGGATCCCAATATAAATGGTAGTAAAATATCCAATGTAAACGGTGCTGCTTTTCATGATACCTTCATGGAAAATTATAAAAAAGGAACTAATGTTACTTATGCATATGATACCGGAAATGGAAAAACAATGGATGTAACTTTAACATTAGAGATAGAAACAGTAATCTCCAATATTAGCTACAAAGACGGAAACAATAATTTTACAAGTTGGAAAGCCGGCTACACCGCACCAATCACTTATGAAGAAGGAACAGGAGTAACACTGCCAACATCCGACAATGTCGAAAAGGAAGGATATATATTTGCCGGTTGGTATGATAACGAAAAATTTACCGGTGAACCAATTGATATATTGGACGATTCTGTTCGCGGTAATGTGGTTTTGTATGCAAAATGGGTACCGGAAAGATTTAGTGTTACTATTCCCAAAAGAATTACTCTATCGGGTGAAACAAAATCAGGTGCATATTTTATCAGCTGCACCGGAAACATTAAAGATACTCGCTACATTTCTGTAGTACCTGATTCTTCCTTTACAATGACTCAAAAAGGGAAAGCAGATATAACAGCAACAACGCTACAGCAAATAACTAAATTTAGGTCAGCAGACTATACAGGTTTTTTAGAAGCCGACGAAACAGAAATGGGAACAGATATAGAAGGGGTTATTGAAGCTTCCTCTTTATCAGCAGGCAGCTGGAATGGTGTATTTAATTTTAAAATAAATCTCATTTAAAATATATAAAAAAGCAAAAGACTATTTGTCAAAACAGCAAATACACTTTATATCCATAATTTGGTATACTAATAATAAAGGAAACTATCGACAACACATACCAGATTGACTTTTCCGGTTCTTAGGGGTATAATAACAACATAGGGTGAGCACATAGTTATGTGGTCATAGCGAAACCCCCAGAGCTGCAACTCTGGGGGTTTTCTTTTTGGGCTGGCTGTCTTAGCTATTTACTGTCCAACCACTTACAGATAATATGTACTACAATACCTGTCACGACAGCTTTTATTAGGGTGAGCATGTCAGTCATGTGGTCACCTCCTTCCTGCTGGAAAGAGTCGACAGCGAAATCAGTATACCATAAAGACAAAAAAACTTGCAATACAGACTGTGAACATAAAATAGATACATAAAATGTGACTTGAAATTAAAATAAAGAAGTGACAGACAATGAAAAAAGATTGCATAAAATGTTTGAGTATAGCGGCAATTACTCTTGCTCTGATATCAATGGCAGCGCTGTTTTTTTATTTCCATACAGAAAATAAAATGTTTGTAGTATGTGTATGGTTGGGAGCAGTTGTTTCTATCACGGTACTAACAATCATATGCATCGCACGACTAAGAAAAAATTGGCGTGAACTAATTACCAAACTGGAAGCAATACTGAAAGAAGAAAGCGAGTAATTGAGATTTAACGTTTATATGTTAGGAATTGTAAAGCAATTTCTTTTATGTTATAATAGAACACAAAAAAATCCGACGGAAGGAGGAAATCATTATGAATGAAAAAGAATTGTTGGTTGCTTTGAGCCAAATGATGGATGAAAAACTTCACCCTATAAACAGCAGACTGGACAGAATGGAAGCAGATATTACCACTTTAAAAGAGGATATAAGTACTTTAACATCTGATGTGAGTACAGTAAAAGAGGATGTCGAACAGATTAAGGAAGATACAGAGATTACAAGGGTTACTACAAATGCACTGGTACAATGGGCGGATAAAGCAGGAAAAGAAATAGACATTGCCTTATAAGTTTTCTTTAAAAAGACCTTTTGAAAGGTCTTTTTTTCTTGCATAAAAATGTATAGATATAATAGATAAAATGGATGATACAAATTTATGGAAATACACGCTGTTTAAATTCCTATTCATATTGTATTATATAAAAAACAGATTGTTTGAAATGTTTTGATTGAAATAAATTTGATGTAAAGGAGAGATTAGATTATGAAAAGAACAAAAATCGTTATGATATGCGCAGCGATACTAGCAAGCGTTTCACTTATATCTTTAACTGCATGCGGTAGTAATGATGAAGCTGTTAGCAGTACAGTTGAAAGCAGCGTAATTTCCGAAACCAGCGTAAGTCTTGGTATATATACACAAGATACAGACAATGACGGAACACCTGATAAAATAGTTGATAAATACGGCAATGATTTAAGCCATTTGTACACCTTAAAAGAAGACGGCATTTATGAAGGCGAAACATTGTTGTTACCTATGGAAAATACACAATCCTATGTACCTGTAACAGAAATCGCCTTTACTGTGGAAGAAAAAACTGTACATCCTGAAAATTCTTTCACTCTTGACCTTGTAATACTTCCGGAGGACGCTACTACTAAAGAAGTAGATATTACAACGGATAACGCAGAGGTACTAAAAATAGAAAACGGCAGTATTACTGCGCTAACTAATGGTGAGGCAACCGTAACAGCCACAGCAAAAGCAGGTGGTACAAAGGCAACCTGCAAAATAATTGTAAATTCCGAAGCAGAAGAAGCAGAAACACAAAATGAACAAGCAATCGCTTCCGGCGGAACCATATATAATAGCAATAACACAAATAATAAAAATACCGTTACCGCGAATACAAATACTGGAACTGGAACAACAAATCATTCTGCCAACAATCAGACAGGCGGTAATATAGCCGGAAATTCCGGTGGAGGAAATACCAACAACAATGCCACTGGTGGTACTACCAATAACGGTCACACTGGTGGAGGAAACACCAACACTACGCAGCCCGACCCACAGCCGGAGCAACCACAGCCTACTGTTCATGCTCCAATTTATAAACAACAATGGGTGGTAGATACTGCTGCTTGGACAGAAGAAGTACCTGTATATGAAACTAAGGAAATAGAAATATGCAACTATTGTAAAGCTGAAATTACCGGAAATGCAGAAAGTCATTTATATGAGCACGCTTTAAACGGAATTGCCACAGGTTGGCATTCAGAATTTAGACAAATCCAAACAGGAACAAAACAAATCTATCATGAAGAAGTAGGACATTATGAAAACGTTCTTGTGTGTGGTGGATGTACAGGAACACATTAAATTCCATTGCAATAGAATCGATAGTAAAGGCATTCTAAAATTAATTTTAGAATGCCTTTTTTATTTTTACTTCTATTTTAAGGGGGTGATTCCGTTGATTTAGATAAGAATTTTATATTTTCTCAACAGCACAATAATAATTCTTTATATAAAGAAAGGAGATATTCATGAATATTCTGAAAAAAGGAAAAAGAAAACTCATTGCCGGTATTCTATCTGCAATTATGATGTTATCTATACTTCCCATAACAGGACTATCCTCAATGGCGGCAGAAACATCGGAAGTACAGCAGCGATTAGAGCTTGCAGCCGAAAAGGGTTTGTCCGAATGGGTAGATACAGAAGGATACCTGAAAGAAGAATTTTATCAAGATAAGTTGTCACAGTATGACTTAGAGCAAATGGGCGTTCAAAGTCTAATTAACACTTTTAGCGAATCGGAACGCAATGCCAGAATTAAGATGTTGCAAAATGGTATCATGACACGCACTGTCACAGGCTTCCGAGATATGGTAACTGACGGGGTTAACGTTGTAGGATACTTTGAAGTTGACGGTCGTGTGGCAGTGTGTGTTGAGCACAGCGTAACTACTCCGGGTTTAGGTAGTCCAACCGGAACTCCTGTCGAAAGCTTTAATCAGGAGTTAAGAAAAGTTTTATATTATGGCAGTTACGGTCCCAGTGCAATTTTAAGCACATCTGATAAAGATTGGGTAATTACTTCTCTTGCAGCCAGCCGCGCAAATGGAGATACAGCAGGAACCAATGCAGCAACCTCTTTTATGAATACCATTGCAGGATTACCGGAAGCACCGTCTAATTTTCATGTATGGATTGTAGACACCAATGGTGGTGCCACACAAGATTTGGCTTACTGGACATTAGATGAAAAAGGATATGTCAATCTAAATAAAGTATCAGCAAATCCTGAAATAACAAACGGTAATTCCTACTATTCCCTAGCAGGTGCTGTCTATGGTGTATATACAGAATGGGGCTGCTATAATGAGGTCGGCAGACTAACCACTGATGAATGGGGTAATACCAATACATTAGAATTAAATGCCGGCACATATTATGTAAAAGAACTTATTGCTCCACAAGGTTACGCTTTGGATGACGTAACAGTACATGAAGTAACTGTCACGGCTTCCCAAACAGCTACAGTATATACAAGTGATATACCGCAAAATGACCCTGTTGTAATCTTGCTTCACAAGAAAGATTACGATACAAATACCGATGTACCACAAGGAAGTGCCAGTTTGGAAAGCGCAGAGTTTACCATAAAGTATTTTTCTGGACTATATGACACAAATCCAGAAGAACAAGGCATTTCTCCTACACGTCAATGGATTCTAAAAACAGATAGTAATGGTATTACAATGTTATCCAATAATTTTAAAGTGTCTGGAGATGAATTCTATTATAATTCTCAAGGTAGTGTAACTTTACCTATTGGCACCATAACAATTCAAGAAACAAAAGCTCCGGAAGGATACTTGCTTAATCCGGAAATTTTCATTCGTCAGATTACCAGTGACGGTTCATCAGAAGGTGTCAACACATATAATGAACCTGTGATTCCCGAAACTGTCATGAAAGGCAGCGTTGAACTATACAAATCTGATGATGAAAGTGGCAACGCACTTGCCGGTGCAGTCTACGGAATTTACTTCCATGACGGTACAGAAGTTGGCAGACTGACTACCGATGAAACAGGATATGCAAAATCTGACTTGCTCCCTTATGGCCAATATTACCTACAAGAAATCACTGCACCGAACGGCTATGTATTGGACAATACCCAGTATCCATTTACGATTAGCACTGACGGGCAAGTAATTACCATCAATGCCACCGATAAAAACCAGATGGGTCAAATTCAAGGTACAAAAACTGGAGAAGTTTTAGTTGCAAGCGATTTCAGACTAACTGAATTCGGCATGATGTATGCCCCTATCTATGAGGAGCAGGGATTGCCCAACGCAGTATATGAAATCTATGCAAAAGAAGATATTGCAACGCCGGAAGGCACTGTAAAGTACACTGCCGGCCAGCTGGTAGAAACAGTAACGACCGATGAACAAGGCATGTTTACTTCTAA
>OHMN01000497.1_pt1 | contig 36926 bp, 29 predicted proteins | sample 1569361 | NCBI WGS metagenome assembly OHMN01 (sample SAMEA3541508, study PRJEB24748) | human gut metagenome | biome: human gut; feature: human-associated habitat; material: faeces | place: China | collected 2012
GAGCATGCGGCTGTTAACCGCAGGGTCGTTGGTTCGAGTCCAACTTGAGGAGCCAGGCTAAGGAGAGAGTAGTTTTCTACTCTCTCCTTTTTTATTTGCTTAATTACTAGTTTTATGTATTTACTCACAATTTAGAAAGTTTTGGATAACAAATCATCAAATTGAAAATAGTCTGTAATGTAATATATCAATCAAAATTTAATCTTATAAGGCAGTGTTATTAACTATCACGGTACTAAAGTACCATATCTCTATTCATGATTAAACATTCTATGTGTGGAAAAGGAGGAAAGAATATCTTTTGTAGAGATTAAAGTAGATAAAATATGTTCTGAATTTTCCTCAAATATTGCTTTTATAATTTTATGGACAGTTGCAACTGCCAAGAATTCAGACATTTCATCTCTTCGTTTTTTTTCATAAATATTTTTATCATTTAGATATCTTAGGATAATACATTTCATTTGTTGCTCCCATTTTTCCAAAAATTCAGGATCCCCATTTTTATTTAATAACATCCGAATCACAAATTGTCTCCGTTTAATATATTGAGCCAGCTGTTCAAGAAGTTGCAAATCAGAAAAAGAAAACATAACGAGAGGTTCTTTTTTTAAAGTGGACATTTCAAATAATACGTCATTAGTTATCTGCTGCCAAACTTCTGTTAAATTGGTGTAGTAATTATAAAAAGTAGCACGAGATATTCCGGTGAATTCAATTAATTGTTTTACTGTAATTTTTTCAATTGGCGCTGTTTTACATAATAAAATGAGTGATTGTTTAATTTTATGTGTAGTAGATAATAATTCCAAAGAAATACTCCCTTATTGTTGAGATAGTTTAAACATAATACATTCAAAATAACATGTCAATGGAATAACAGTTATTGATAAAAACTAATCAATAACTGTTATATTTTTTACCTAAAATCAGCTAAAGTAAATTTTTAAAATCTGAAAATGTTATATTTTTTATGTTTTATGTTTACAAAATGTATTTCATTGTAAATATTTATTAAATAAAATTTATCAACTAGTATATTTTTTGTACAAGTTGATTGACTTAAATAAATTGTTCTGTTTATAATTGGGTAGACAAAATTTAAAAAGTGTCTATTTCGTGTTTACTGATGCAAAAAGATAAAGAGCAAACTATCAATTACTTTTTTATTTTAAATTTATCTTGAGAAATGTAGGTGATGATGTATTTGTTGAATATAAAAAATATTTCAAAATCTTTTGGCTCCAAACAAGTGTTGCATGAAGTGAATTTAAAAGTTGCTTCCGGAGAATTCTTCGGTCTGCTTGGAGCGAACGGTGCGGGAAAAACCACTTTAATCCGTTTAATTTCTACATTACTGTTACCTACCAAAGGAGAAATAGAATTAGACGGACAACGGCTTTCACGCACTCGAATTGATTTAAAAAGCCAAATTACTACAGTAACACAAGAATATTCTTTAAGGAATGATATGACAGTGTTAGAAGTAATGGAATTGCAGGGTCGTTTGTATCATATGAAGCCTAAATGGCGGAAACAAGGCAGTGAAACATTGTTGAGAAAATGTGGATTATGGGAATATCGTAATCAAAAGACTCGTCAATTATCGGGAGGATTTAAACGTATGTTAATGCTTTGCAGAGCACTATTACCAAATCCTAAAATTGTGCTGCTTGATGAACCGACAGTCGGATTAGATCCATTGGCTCGAAGAATGATGTGGCAAATGATTCGAAATTTACATCAGCAGGGACTTACATTTATTTTAACAACCCATTATATGGAAGAAGCGCAAATGCTTTGTCACAGGGTAGCGTTTATGAGAAAGGGATGTGTGTTGGGGGTGGAAACTCCGCAAGATTGGATTTTACAACTTGGCCGTTTTGCAGTAGAGCATTTTGAAAACGAAACTGTTAAAACTTACTATTTCAATTGTAAGAAAGAGGCAATCACCTATGCTGAGCATTTATCTTCAGATTTTTTGCTTCGCGAGACAAATTTAGAAGATGTGTTTTTAGAAACAGTAGGAAAGGGGATTCCGAAGGAGAATGGCAATTTTAACTGTTATTTGGGAAAAATGGATTGAATTTAAACATGAATGGATTAAAATTACCATCTCTTCGTTGATTACTCCTTTATTATATTTAATTACATTTGGATTGGGAATTGGAAAGTTTATTACAACAGGAGATAGACCTTATCTTCAGTTTTTAATTCCCGGTATTATTGCTCTTACCACTATGAATTCCAGCTTTAATGCAGTAGGTATGTCGTTAAATGTTCAGCGTTTATACGAACATTCTTTTGACAGCATTATGGTTTCTCCAACACCGCTTTGGCAATATATCATCGGCCAGATGATAGGGGGCAGCTTACGAGGAATGTATGCGGGGACACTTATTCTTATCGTCTCCTTATTATTTTCGGTTCAGTTGCACTTTTCAATTTGTTTTTTTGGAATTATGCTGCTAAACGGTATGCTGTTCGGTGCTTTGGGGGTTATGGCTGCAATTGTGTCATCTACTCATGCTGATATCGCTCGATTTTCTACTTTTGTCATTTTGCCTATGACATTTTTATGCAATACTTTTTTTTCGGTTGAACAAATACCCGAGGCGATGCAGTGGATTATAGAAGTATTGCCGCTTACACATGCAAGCCGTTTGTTAAGACAGTTAGCATGGGGAGAATATATTTCATGGATCAGCATTTTAATATTAATTTCATATGCTGTTTTATTCATGCTGATAGCTCTTTTAAAAATACAAAAAGCAAAAAACTTGTAGAGGAGAGGTCTGTATGTGGGAACATGTCTATCCATTCTCGGCTATTGTAGGTCAAGATACTATGAAAAAGTCGTTGCTGCTGAATGTCATCAATCCGAAAATCGGAGGCGTATTAATCTGTGGACAAAAAGGAACCGCCAAATCGACTGTGGTACGTTCATTGGCAAATTTATCGGATTGTAATGTGGTAGATGTACCGCTGTCTGTTACGGAAGACAGATTGGTTGGTTCGATAGACTTGGAGCAAACGCTTAAACAAGGGCACATACAATTGGAATATGGCTTATTGTATCAGGCGGATGAACAAATATTGTATGTAGACGAAGTAAATCTTTTACAGGACAGTATCGTAAATGTACTATTGGAAGTACATGCAAGCGGTATTAACTGCATTGAACGGGAAAGTTTGTCTTACAGGCACCCAAGCCGATTTGTTTTGGTAGGAACAATGAATCAAGAGGAGGGGGAACTTCGACCTCATTTTTTAGATAGATTTGGATTATGTGTGAATATTCAGGCAGAATCTGACCCTAATGTCAGAGTAGAGATAGTAAAACGCAGGATGGAATATGAGGAAAATGCAGAGATTTTCTGCAAAGAATATTTGCAAAGAGAAGAAGCATTGAAACAACAAATTTTTCAGGCCAAAGAACGGTTGAAACAGATTTATATTACAGACACGGACAGACAGTATATTGTAAATCTGTGTTTAAATGCGCATATACAAGGGCATAGAGGAGATTTCGTTGTCGAGCAAACGGCAAAAACATTGGCTGCTTTTTATGGAAGAACTACTGTCACAACGGAAGATATGGAAGAGGCAGCATCTTTAGCACTATTACATAGGAGAAAAGAAGAGCAGCCAAACCCACAAGAAGAATCCCGGAGTGAACATCCTCCGACACAAGAACAAGAAACGGATTCCACTCCGCCACAGCAGCCTATAGAAGATGAATTACAAAGCAAACAAAGTCAGAATACCGAAACTCATAGTTCTGAAACGTCTTCTCAGCATACATCTTCAACACAAACACAGCATTTTCGGGTTGGCAATGATTTTCAGTTGAAGGAATTTGGTCATATTTCAGATAAAAGAACGCGTAATGGCCAAGGAAAACGCACAAATATACGCAGTGCTGTCAAATCCGGGAGATATTTATATGCTTGTATCAATCAGGGGAAAAAAGATTTGGCTTTAGATGCAACAATCCGTGCTGCAGCACCGTTTCAAAAGCACAGAGATAAAAAAGGAAAAGCAATTTCTATTTATCCCCAAGATATCAGAGAGAAAGTAAGACAAAAGAAAATGGCGAATGTATTGGTTTTTGTTGTGGACGCCAGTGGTTCTATGGGAGCCAATCAACGTATGATTGAAACGAAAGGAGCTGTCTTATCTCTTTTAAAGGATGCGTACATTAAAAGAGATAAAGTAGCGTTAATTGTTTTTCGAGGAGACTCTGCCCAGGTCATACTACCCCCAACCAGGAGCGTTGAACGTGGTTATCGCTGTTTGGAAGAGCTGGAGATAGGAGGAAAAACGCCTTTAAATGCAGGTATTAGCAAAGGGGTGCAAGTGATAAAAAGCGAATTGAAAAAAGATATGAATTGTATGCCAATGTTAATTGTCATTACAGATGGAAAAGGAAACGTTAGTCTGGATGAGAATAAAAAACCGAAAGAGGAGTTACTGGAAATTGGTAAAAAAGTAAAAGAGTTGTCAATTGCAGACAGCATGGTAATTGATATTGAAAAAAAAGGTTTTATGCAATTTGGTATTGCAAAAGAATTGGCAAACATCATGGATGCAACTTATTACAGTGTTGATACTTTAAGAAAAGAGTCCATATTACAAATGGTAGAAAGTGTGAGGGAAACAAAATGAGTCATATGAGTACGAATAAAAATATTACATTTCCATTTTCAGCAATTATTGGACAAGAAGAGATGAAAAAAGGATTGATTCTGAATGTGATTCATCCTAAAATCGGAGGTATTTTGGTATTTGGAGAAAAAGGAACGGCGAAATCTACAGCAGTACGTTCTATGGCAAGTTTGCTGCCTGAAATGGAAGTTGTAAAAGGTTGTCGTTTTCGTTGTAATCCTTATGATGTTTCTTCCATGTGTGACGAATGCCGTGAAAAAATAAATGCGGGTGAAATCTTGGAATCGGAGCTATCTAAGATGAAAGTGGTTGATTTACCTGTATCTGCTACGGAAGACAGAGTGGTAGGGTCTCTGGATATTGAAGAGGCGATTCAAAATGGTAAAAAGAAATTTGAACTGGGTGTATTGGCTCAAGCAAATAGAGGTATTTTATACGTGGATGAAATCAATTTGTTGGATGACCATATCGTAGATTTGTTATTGGACTCAGCAGCTATGGGAGTAAATACGGTAGAAAGAGAAGGGATTTCTTTTTCGCATCCCGCTAATTTTATATTGGTTGGTACAATGAATCCGGAGGAAGGAGAACTGCGTCCGCAATTGTTGGATCGTTTTGGATTCAGTGTTGAAATTAAAGGAATTCAAGATCCGGTTCAACGTGTGGAAATTGTGAAATTACGAGGTGAATTTGAAGAAGATTCCACTGCCTTTATTCACTCTTATGAGCACAAGGAGCGAGAACTATCCGATCGCATTTTACAAGCGCAGCAATTATTGCCCAAGGTGGAAATTTCTGATGAAATATTACTGATAAATGCTAAATTATCCATTGCATTGGAAGTTGATGGACACAGAGCGGATCTAATTTTGATGAAGGCCGAAAAGGCAATGGCTGCTTTTGAAGGAAGAAGCTACGTCACAATAGAAGACGTAGAAGCGGTAGCCAAAATGGTATTTCTTCACCGTTTAAAATCTTTACCGTTTGTAAGCAGCAAAACTTTGGATATGGAAGTTATCCGGAGTATTATTCAAGAAACAGTTCATGAATAGGAGGTTATTTCATGAAAAAAATAGTAACCGTATTATGGCATAATTCTGCCAATCGTCTGAATATGCTCAAACCGCAAACAGATAAATTTGTTCATCTGAAAGTATATTCTGCTGCTGCATTAAGTGATGGCAGGCAAGACTTAAATAATTTGTATCAGGATATGAAAGATGCGGATGCTTTTCTGTTTCAAGTGACCTCATCTGACTCGGCCTGGGCTGAGATTGAAGAATATGCCGAAAAGTTTCAAACTCCAATTATTTATGTTGGGGGAGAATCCGCCGGCAAAATAAAGACGAAAGCTCAGATGAAACATAGTGCAATATGCAACCGATTTTATGCATACAGCGGTACGGATAATATGTTGAATATGCTGAAATATATTTGTTCACAGGTACTGCATGAAAAAATGGATTATCAAGAACCAAAATTGATTCCTTGGGAAGGAATTTTTCATCCTGATTCGGAAGATATTTTTCAAAGTACAAAAGATTATTTTCGTTGGAAAGCTCCAACTTCAAAGGGGACAATTGCACTGCTTGTTTCTCGTACCGCTTGGTTAAGCGGAGACATAGAAGTGGAACGGACTTTAATAAAATACATAGAAAAAAGCGGATATACTGCATTGCCTATTTTTTCATATGCAATGGCAGATATCAACTTGGGTGCAAAAGGGACATCGTATGCAGTTGAGACCTTTTGTTTTGATGACCACGGGCAGCCGATTGTAGACAGCGTGATTCGCATGACTGGCTTTTTTCTTCAAGATCCGAACGAAAATACGAATGCAAATGAAAATTCCGTTATGTCTCGCTTAAACTGCCCGATTGTAAAACCTATCTGTTCTTATTCTATGACCATTGACGAATGGGAAAAAAATGAGGATGGCTCTGTAGCTGATATTGCTTGGAACATCGCATTGCCGGAACTGGAAGGTGTAATCGAACCGATTTTTATCGGTGCCGAGGAACAAGAAGGAGAGATTGAGTTAAGAAAACCGCTTGAAAAGCGTTGTGAAAAATTAGTACATCGATTATCCAAATGGATTGCTTTTCGGAAAAAAGAGAATAAAGATAAAAGGGTCGTATTTCTCTTAAACAATAATCCTTGTACCGCAGCCGAAGCCTCGGTGGGCGGAGGGGCAAATTTGGACACATTGGAAAGTGTTGTCAGAATTTTACATGCAATGAAGAAACATGGTTATCAGGTAGAGCATATACCTGAAAATGGTGACGAACTCATTCAAACAATTATGGAGCACAAGGCAATTTCGGATTTTCGATGGACAACCGCAAAAGAAATTGTACATAAAGGAGGTGTGTTATGCCAAGTTACAAAAGATATGTATATGGAGTGGTTTAAAGAACTTCCACAAAAAGCGCAAAACAGCATGATTGACGCATGGGGAGAACCAATAGGAGAAGCTATGGTATATCAAGATACTATACTGGTAACAGGAGTATCGTTTCAAAATGCTTTGGTATGCGTACAACCTAAGAGAGGCTGCGTTGGAGCAAAATGTGATGGTACAGTATGTAAAATTTTACATGATCCGCATGTAGCACCAACACATCAATATTTCGCTTCTTATCGCTATTTTGAGCGTGTGTATCAGGCGGATGTCATCATACATGTTGGCACACACGGTAACTTAGAGTTTTTGCCGGGGAAAGGCGTCGGGCTTTCAGATGCATGTTTTCCTGATATTTGCATCGGAACTATGCCGAATCTTTATATTTATAATGCAGATAATCCTCCGGAAGGAACCATTGCAAAGCGTCGTGCATTGGCAACGATTATTGACCATATGCAAACGACCATGACGCAAAGCGGCTTGTATGATTCCTTAGAAGAATTGGATCAGTTACTCAATCAATATGATAAAGTGAAATTGTCCGATCCTTCTCAAGCCCATTTGTTGGAGCATTTCATCATTGAGCAAATACAAATGAATCAGATGTTAGCTTACATCAACTTGGAAGACTATCATAGCCATATGGATTATATTGTGGCAGAATGCCATAAAGTACTTACCATGATAAAAAATACGCAGATTCAAAATGGGATGCATGTTTTTGGACAATTGCCGCAAGAAGAAAAAAGAGTGGATTTTTTGTATTCTATTTTACGCTTTGAAGGAATGAATACACCTTCCATTCGTTCTGATGTCAGTCGCTTAATCGGATTGGAACTTTCTGCTCTGTTAGAAAGACCGGAAGGATTCTGCGCTCGTTATAATACGGATAACGGCAGTATTTTGTTTGATATTGAGCGAATCTGCAAAGAAATTATCAGAGTGTTTTTACAAGGAGAAACGATAACTTCCGATATAGATTTGTATGGTTACAGCTTACAAAATCCATCTGGCATAGATGATATTAATGCTCGCTTTGAAAATGTGTTGGATATTAACAGAAGGATTGAATCATCCAAAGAAATAGAGGCGTTGCTTCGTGCCATGGATGGCAATTTTATAGAAGCGGGACTGGCAGGGATTATTACACGGGGCAGAGATGATGTTTTACCTACGGGCAGAAATTTTTATACGTTAGATCCTGAGAAAGTTCCTACCAAAGCTGCATGGGAAGTCGGAAAACGATTGGCGGATTCCGTTATTCAAAAATACAAAGAAGAGGAAGAGGCATATCCCGAAAGCGTGGCTATTTATTGGATGACCACCGATATTATGTGGGCGGATGGTGAGGGAATGGCGCAGCTCCTATATTTGCTTGGGGTAGAACCAATATGGATGTCGAATGGTAAAGTAAAACATTTTAAAATTATTGATATCAATGATTTGGGACGCCCCAGAATCGATATTACGGTAAAAATTTCAGGAATATTACGAGACAATTTTCAGAACTGTGTTTGCCTTTTAGATGATGCCATTCAAGCGGTTTCCAAGCTGGAAGAACCCCCGGAATTGAATTTTGTGCGCAAACATGCCTTAGAAAATCAACAAACTCAACCGGAGCTTAGCTGGGAAGATGCAACTTCACGTATATTTGGCGCACAGCCGGGAACCTACAGTTCAGGTATTAACTTAATGGTCTACGCCTCAGCATGGGAAAATCAAGATGATATTTCCGATTTATTTATGAATTTTAACGGCTACTCTTATGGAAGAAATCGGTTCGGAAAGCAATCGCCTATTGCGTTGGAATCCAGTTTAAAACATGTTGACATTACTTATGACAAAGTAATGTCGGATGAACATGATTTGCTGGGATGTTGCTGTTATTTCGGTAATCATGGAGGAATGACAGCGGCAGCCAGAAAGTTATCTCAAAAAGAAGTAAAAGCATATTACGGTGATTCCAGAGAAGTAACTAATATTGAAGTACGCACATTATCGGAAGAAATTAATCGTGTGGTAAAAAGTAAATTATTAAATCCAAAGTGGATAGAAGGACAAAAACAGCATGGCTACAAAGGTGCTGGAGATATCAGCAAACGTGTAGGTCGTGTGTACGGTTGGGAAGCAACAACAGAAGAGGTTGACGATTGGGTATTTGATGACATTACCAAAACGTTTATTGTAGATGAAAATAACCGTAAATTCTTTGAGGAAAATAATCCTTGGGCTTTGGAAGAAATGTCAAGGCGTTTGATAGAAGCGTATCAACGAGAATTATGGAATCCTGAAGAGGGATTAATTGTTGAGATTCAGGATACATACTTGGAACTGGAAAGCTTTTTGGAAGAAAGCATGGGAAATAACGCAGGAGATTTTCAGGGTGGTTCCATTGATGTGGTGAACTTAAATGATATTGAAGCTTATCGTCAAACAGCAGCAAAATTACATGCTGTGAAATATAATAAATTTGATTGAAAGAAGGCAGAAAAATGAAAACAAAATTACTTTGCATGGTACTTTTAGCAACAATGGCAGTCAGCTTAACCGCTTGCGGAACAAGCGGAGGAAGCAGTAATACTTCGGGAAAAATGAATGCTTCGTCCGTAGTGCAGTCAACAGGTATCACTATTACAGATTCGGCCGGAAGAGAAGTAACGTTAGAAAAACCTTTGGAAACAGTGGTAACTTTTAATTCGAGCTTATATGACACTTTGGTATCTTTTGGTGCAGCCGATACTGTTATTGGTGTGGGTGATTCTATTAAAAAAGCCATTGCAGATGGCGTTCCAAGTGTAGGAGCGTGGAATGATCCAAACATAGAAAAAATTCTTGAATTAAAACCGGATGCAGTACTTACTTATAAAAGTTATATGACAGATGAAAATGAAAAAATGCTGGAAGATGCCGGTATCAAATGTATTTACTTGGAATTATCAAAAGCTGATCAGGTAACAAATGAAATGGACTCCTTAGGTAAAATTTTTGGAGAAGAAGAACAAGCACAAAAATATGTAGACTTTTGCAATAAATATAATTCTTTAATAAATGAAAGGTTGAAAGATATAAAAGAGGAAGACAGAGTAAAAGTATATTACGAAGGTTATACGGATTATAAGAGTGCAAACAGCACAACAGGCGGACATCAATTGGTAACATCAGCCGGAGGCATTAATATTGCGGCAGATGAAACCACTGAATATCCTGAAATCAGCGATGAATGGGTATTGGAACAAAATCCTCAGGCAGTTGTAAAATTAGTAAGCAACACCAAAAATATTTTAGGACCTGATGTGACGGATACATCGAAAGCAGAAGAAGTATATAATAATTTAACTTCACGTCCGGGTTGGTCTGAAATGCAGGCAGTAAAAGACGGAAAGGTAATTATCTTGGCTTCAGAAATAGGCACTACTGCTACAGGCAGCGTAATTGGTTCCTTATATTTAGCCAAAGAATTTTATCCTGAACAATTTAAAGATGTTGATTTGACCAAAGTGCATGAGGAATTTCAAGAGACTTTGTTTAACAGTGAGTTAACAGGAATTTATGCTTATCCTGAAGTGAACTAAGACTGTAACATGTATTGAAAAGAATTGTGGTGTATGTTGTATATGAATAAAACTTCTGCTGCCATTGATGCTTCTGAACTAAAAGAAATAAAAATAGAGTATTCCAAAGGAAAAAAGAAAAAAATTATTTTAATCGTTTCTTTGAGTGCTGCATTGTTTATTGCTTCGATTGTGGCAATTATTCTGGGTGCTTCTTCTGTAAATTTTAATACAGTATTTCAAGTGTTTGGAGATTTATTTGTCCATAATGACGCGATTACCGAAACACAGAGACAAATTGTATTGGGGATTCGTTTGCCTCGTGTTTTAGCTGCTATTTTAGCGGGCATTGCATTGTCTAATGCAGGGTTACTAATGCAAGGTGTATTCCAAAATCCGCTGGTAAGCCCATATACATTGGGGGTTTCAAACGGAGCATCCTTCGGCGCTGCTTTGGCAATCGTATTTAGTTCTCATTTTGCTTTTTTGAATTTGGGTACTTATTTACTGCCTGTATTCGCCTTTATCAGTTCTGTTTTAACTATGATTTTGGTATACGGTATTGCCAAAATTGCAAAAAATTCCTCTAAAACTCTTATTTTGTCAGGTGTTGCTGTAGGATATTTGTTTTCAGCATTGGTTTCTTTATTAAAATATGTAAGTGATACAAAAGAATTACCGGAATTGGTTTTTTGGACGATGGGCGGTTTTTCAGGTATCAATTGGACTGCGATTGCGATTATGGCAGGGGCATGTCTGATTAGCTTTATTATTATGATGTATTTTTCTTGGGATTTAAATGTTATGACAGCCGGAGAGGAATCTGCAATTAGCCTGGGTGTCAATTATAAAAAAATACGTATGATTGCATTTGTATTATCTACATTGTTAACTGCCGTAGCAGTATCATTTACAGGGGTTATCGGTTTTGTCGGTCTGATAGCTCCCCATATTACCCGTATGATAGTAGGCAGCGATTACAGATATATGATTCCTGTATCTTCGCTGGTAGGTGCTCTTTTATTGTTACTGTCCGATACGGTAGGAAGAAATATGATAGCGCCGACGCAATTACCAGTGGGAATTATTACTTCCGTGATAGGTGTACCGTTTTTCCTCTATTTAATCATTAGAAAACGGGGGAGATAGTATGCGTTTGGATGTTAAAAATTTAGATTTCGGATATGTAAAAAAAGTACAGATACTACATAATATTAATTTTTCGGCAGAAAGCGGACAACTGGTTTCTTTGATAGGACCTAACGGCTCAGGAAAAACGACGATCATAAAATGCATCAATCAGATATTGTCGCCTCAGTCAGGACAAATTTTTTTGGATGGTACCAACATTCATACCATGCGCACAATGGAGTTGGCAAAAAAAGTAGGTTATGTTCCTCAGATGACAAAAAATTTTATGGGAGGGACCGTCTTAGATGCAGTGCTGATGGGCAGAAGACCTTACATCAAATGGAAAATTACAGATTATGATGTTACATTGGTTTTAGAGATTTTGAAAAAGCTGGAAATTAACCATTTGGCACATAAAGAATATGAATCGTTATCGGGTGGTCAAAAACAAAAAGTATTGATTGCAAGAGCTTTGGCACAAGATCCCGATGTATACTTGTTTGACGAACCAACCAGTTTTTTGGACATTAAAAATCAGCTTGAGATTATGAACATGGCAAAAGAGTTAGTGCATCAGCATCACAAACTGGTGATTATGGTTGTCCACGATTTAACTATGGCATTAAGGTATTCCGATTATGTTTTATTGCTGGAAAAAGGCTCTGTAATATCTCAGGGAGTGTCTCACCAGGTTTTAAATCCTGAAAATATATTCAACGTATACGGCGTAAATGTTAATATATTGGAAGGAAATTATGTTGCTCCTATTTAGAAAAAACTTTCTATTACTTTATCTCATTGTTTCTAAAATTCATATATTACTATTGTAAAATAATCTGTTTCATCCTATTGCTCTGTTCAGATATATTTCACTTATATATTGTCTTAAGTTATTGCAATTGTTAAAACGTTATAGAGGTAATGTTAATGTTTCTATAATGTAATTTTCTTAGTATTTGTTAGGTAGGAACGTTATCATATTTAGAGAGGGATATTGAGTTAAATTGAATATAGAATGTGGTTTATATCAGCTTTTCCCCAAATATAAGTCAGTGTGATTATAATATAGTTTTTCGCATTTATTTATGTCTCAGATATAAAATATCCATGGTAACATGTTACCATGGATATTTTTTGTTTCCGACATTAGATAAAACATAACAATATTTATTTGTCCGGAAAGTAATCTAATGGATTATATCTTGTATTGTATTTCACAATGATATAACTTTGCAACGGTGGAATATGATGATCTAACAAAGGTATTTTCATTATTAAGTCATCTTCTAATTCCTTGCTATCCTGAATCACTCCAAAACATCCCGAAGAGGACAAAAAGGGATATTAGAGGAGAATAGAAAAAGAGAACAAAAAGTGAAGCGACCTGAGAGTTTTTTATTAGAAAGGCGAGAGAAAAAGTATAATATGGATTACAATAGAAAGAGAATGATTTCTGTTATCACACTAATTGTAATTTGAAATACATAATGCGGAGGAAAATATTATGTATCCAATCGAATCTACTTTTGGGAATAAATAATTGGTAAATTAAGAATTCCTCTGTTGTGTATAATTTTACAAATGGTCTTTATTGACAATCAGTGTTATTTATGATACCATAAATAACACTGAGTTTGTATGCTTGTCTAGTAATGTAATTCTATTATCCTTTTCATAAGGGCCATTAGCTCAGTTGGTCAGAGCAACCGGCTCATAACCGGTCGGTCCCGGGTTCGAATCCCTGATGGCCCACCATATTTATTTAGTCTGTATTTTTGCATATTGTGCAATAATACAGACTTTTTATTTTATAAGTAATATGTAATTCGTTTCCTTATATAAAAACATTGCTGTTATGTAAGAAACAGCAATGTTTTTGTATTTTAACCTCTAAATCCTGCCACTTACCGTTTTGCTACTGACAAAGTACCTCCCAACTTTTATAATATAAATATCAATAAAACAAGGAGGAGATATATTGAGAGTTGATATCGAAATTTCATCTGAAGTACAACAGCCGTACGCGATAATATATACTGCTGAAGTTACAAAAGAAATTCAAGACGCGGTGATTGCTTTGGAAGGCAATTATCATGTAATTACGGCCTCGGATCATGATAAAATAGTTATTTTAAATCCAGATGAGATTTATATGGCACGAGTTGAAAACGAACAAGTAGTTTTCTATGGGGAGAAGAGACAATATTTATCTAATAAAAGATTATATCAGGTTGCAGCTCAGCTTGGAAAAGATTTTATACAAATATCAAGATTTACAATTATCAACTTAAAGTGTATAGACAGTGTTAGACCATGTTTTAATGGTTTGATGCAGATATTTCTAAAAAATGGAGCAACAGACTATATTTCCAGAAAGTACTTGCCGAGCTTTAAAGAATATTTAGGTTTATAGGAGGTTTACGATGAAAAGAATTATACTCTATATTTTACGTGGAATTGGGCTGGGATGCGTATTCTTTACATTAAGTGGTATTATATTCGATATTATTTTTAAAGGAAGTTTTTTGTTGGATCATTGGTATTATACAAAAATGGCAATAGGTTCTATGGTAACAGGAATTGCCTTTTATGTACCGGCATTGGTATATCAGAATGAAAAACTTTCTAAAGGGTTACAAGTGCTCATCCATATGGGAATTGGATTGGTAACATATATTAGTATTGGATTTTATGTTGGCTGGATTCCTTTGCAAGCAGGAGCATGGGTTATTGCAGGAACTATCGTAAGTGCTGTGGTAGTATCTTTTCTTATTTGGTTTGGATTTTATTTGTATTATAGGCTAGAAGCAAAACGTATTAATGCAAAGCTCAAAGAAAAACAAGGAATTTAATTTATAGGCAATACTGTATTTTTTCATTTGTTATGCTATTCCAAGAATATTTGAGAGGTGATTTTGAGATGTATAAAACAGTCGTAATCGAGTATACTCCGGCAGCAGATTCAATGGCTGAAAAAATAGAGGATAAATCAAATGAAATGCTGAGCAAAGGATTTGAATTGATAACAATGACAATTACAGGAAGTGCTAAGGCAATATTGGTATTTAAAACGAAAACGTAATTTGAAGCTAAATAAAGTAAGATAATTTTCTATTTAAATACATGTACTATCATGATTTTTAATATTGATATTAGAGTAAATTATCCTGTTTTTATTACTTTTATATTGTAAAAACAAAAAGACCAAATCTTACGATTTGGTTTCTTTTTGTACTTGAAAGTATTTGATTGATTGAGGGTAGAGAAATAATCTTGAAATAGTAGCGACTCTATCTCTTGATTACAATTATATTATAACAGTTTTTTGATTCAGGTTGTGAATCAATTGTAAATAGATTAATATTGTTTTGTAAATAAATTTTCATTTCTTTTTGAACGCGCAAAAAACAGGTATCAAATATTTGATACCTGTTTTTTATTAGTGCTCACCGCAACCGCAATGGTCATGATGGTCACAATCTTCAATTTTACCTACAATCGGTGTTGGATCAATCCCTTGACGGGTGTAATAATCTGCTACGGCAGCTTTAATGGCTTGTTCAGCCAATACGGAACAATGGACTTTTACCGGAGGCAAACCATCCAAAGCTTCCATAACAGCTCGGTTTGTCAATTTCAAAGCTTCGTCTATTGTCTTGCCTTTGATAAGTTCTGTTGCCATAGAGCTGGTTGCAATTGCTGCACCGCAGCCAAATGTTTTAAATGTTACATCTGTAATTACATTGTTTTCTACTTTAATGTACATTCTCATAATGTCGCCGCATTTAGAGTTACCAACTTCACCAATGCCGTTTGCATCTGCCAATTCGCCAACATTTCTTGGATTTGCGAAATGGTCCATAACTCTTTCACTATATGCCATATTAATCACCTTTCTGTTTTATGTTTATTTATTCTTATTCATAATTTCGTCCCATAACGGAGAGATATCTCTGAGATAAGACACAATACCGGGAAGTACTTCCAAGATGTAATCAACATCTTCCTCAGTGTTTTGGTCACTGAATGAAATTCTCAAAGAACCGTGTGCAATTTCATGAGGAAGACCGATTGCTAATAGAACGTGGCTTGGATCCAATGAACCGGATGTGCAAGCAGAGCCGGAAGAGGCGCAAATACCTGCGAAATCCAATTTCAATAGCAGAGACTCTCCTTCAATGCCTTCAAAGCACATATTAAAGTTGCCGGGCAAACGTTTTACAGCATCGCCGTTAAGACGAGAACGTTCAATTTTAGAAGCGCCTTCGATTAAACGGTCACGCATACGAATTAATCGCGCATTGCGTTCGTCTAAATTGGCGTATGCTTCATCCATGGCTACACTCAGTGCAACAATGCCAGCCACGTTTTCAGTACCTGCACGTTTGCCGCGTTCCTGGGCACCGCCGGAAATTAGATTTGGTAAACGGATACCGCGGCGTACATATAAAGCGCCAACACCTTTCGGAGCATGTAATTTATGTCCGGAAAGGGATAGAAGGTCAATATTTTCTTCTTTTACATTAATTTTTACATTACCTACTGCTTGTACAGCATCTGTATGGAATAATACGCCATGTTTTTTGCAAATGGCCCCAATTTCAGAAATTGGTTGAATTGTGCCGATTTCATTATTGGCATACATGATTGTAACCAAAGCAGTATCTTCGCGGATGGCTTTTTCCACATCTTCCGGTTTTACAATACCGTTTTCATAAACTTCCAAATAGGTTACTTCAAAACCTTCTTTTTCTAACGCTTCCGTTGTGTGAAGAACTGCATGGTGCTCAAATTTAGAGGTAATAATATGCTTCTTACCTTTTTTGGCAAGCTCATGAGCAACGCCTTTGATGGCCCAGTTATCAGCTTCACTTCCTCCGGAAGTAAAGAAAATTTCATTGGGAAGCGCACCTAAATGGTTTGCTACATTTTCTCTGGCTTCTTCCAACGCTTTTTTTGCTTCACGGCCCACTGCATATAGGCTGGAAGGGGTGCCATATTTTTCTGTATAATAAGGCAGCATTGCATTTAAAACTGTTTGTGAAACGGGTGTGGTTGCAGCATTATCTGCATATACAAATCGTTTCATATATTATTTCACCTTCATTTTCTTAATAAAAAATAGTTTAGCAACATAAGAAAATTTTTCTAAATGTTGTTGTTTAAATATAATATACACTAATTTAGTATACATTGCAATACTTTCAGCAAAAAAATTAGTATGTGGGGGAGTTTTTCACTTTTTCTGCGGCAGCAACTGCCAATTGATCACAGCGTTCGTTTTCAGGGTGACCGGCATGTCCTTTTACCCAAACCACTGTAAGAGTATGAGGTTCAATTAAGGTTAAAAGCTCGTCCCATAATTCAGGATTCAGCGCGGGAGATTTATCACTTTTTCGCCAACCGTTTTTCTTCCAACTTTTTGCCCAGCCTTTGGAAATACCGTTACAAACATATTGTGAATCACTGTATAATGTAACATCACAAGGTTCTTTTAATCGTTTGAATGCTTCAATCACCGCTCTTAATTCCATGCGGTTATTTGTAGTATTTGCATCCCCACCGCTAATTTCCTTTTCTGTCTGCTGATAACGTAAGATAGCACCCCAACCGCCAGGACCCGGATTGCCTTGGCAAGCACCATCGGTAAAAATTTCTACCTCTTTCACAAAACTATCTCCAATTCGTATGTTTTGAGTATGAATTCTCATTTTTAAATTATACCAATTTCCAATTAGAATATCAACTAAGTGAAAGAATAAAACTATTTTTTCAATAAATTTATGAAACAATATAAAATGGTTACAATAATGAAAGATAAATCGGACTACTTTATACTGTCCAATACTTGACAGTATTATGTAATCGGGTTACAATTGAGAAGACGTTTGTGTTCGGATTATATATGAATTAATTTTTAGTGAGATCGTTGCAGAAATAGATATTTATGTATGGCAAAACATACATTTAAAACAGTTATTGAAAACAGAACATGAAAATAAAATTATGATTACGGAAATAACCATCTTTACTGAAAAGTGAATAAAGAGCCAGCTTTACACCGTTTGTAGAGCCGGCTTATGATTGTTATGTCCTTAAAATTTGGAGGTTACAAAGTGACAGAAAAGGATATTGGAACAATGATTGAAAAGAAACTGGAATCTGCAGAAGATAAGATTCCTGTTTTTGCTCCGGCCTCATCGGCTGTAAAAAATGAACAAAAAAACATATTGCCTTCCGCGCATCAGACACGAACATTAGATAAATCTTCTGCAACTCAAAATAAAACATGGAATGAACGCATGACAGGAAATTCAAACGGCGGTCGTTCCAAATACGCAAACCAATCAAAACAGCATAAAATTTTCCCTAAAACTGCCGGGGCAGATGTATCACACAAATCCCATGTTTTGCAAGCAAAATCGGTACAACCAAAACCGTTTGCAGCTAAAACGCCACGTTCCAAAGGGGCAGCACCGACAGATGACAAATCGGTTCCATTACAAACAAAAGCGGTGCAGACAAGACAGCCAAAGCAACCTGCGGCTAAAAAAACTTCAGCACAAAGACAGCAACCCGCACAGAATCTGGTTGAAACAAAAATGGCAATCAAACAAATCAGCCAACCTTCCAGAAATACAAAAAGCAAACAGCCAAAACCATCTATTAAGGCTTATTTTTTAGGTGGTTTGAATGAAATCGGAAAAAATATCACTGTGTTTGAATGTGAAAACGACATGGTTGTTGTAGACTGTGGTATGGCGTTTCCGGACGATGACATGATGGGCGTTGATTTGGTTATTCCTGATTTTACATTTATTGAAAAAAATGTGGATAAAATTCGCGGTATTGTCATAACGCACGGACACGAAGACCATATTGGTGCTATGCCGTATTTACTCAAAAAAGTAAAACTTCCAATATACAGTACAGCTTTAACATTGGGTTTGATAGATGGAAAATTAAAAGAACACGGTTTACAAGGAAAGGTACAGCTCAATACGGTAAAACCGGGTCAAACCGTGCGTCTTGGCTGCTTCGGCGTAGAATTTATTCATGTAAATCATTCCATTTCAGATGCTGTAGGGCTGGCAATTCACTCACCTGCAGGTACAGTGCTGCATACCGGTGACTTTAAAATTGACTGTACTCCTTTAAAAGAAGAAATGATTGACCTTGGCAGAATTGCAGAGCTTGGTCAGCAAGGAGTACTTGCTTTAATGGCGGATTCTACAAACGTAGACCGTCCCGGCTATACCCCAACCGAACGTAAAATCAGCGATGCTTTTGAAAAATTGTTCTTGCAGGCAGCAGACCAAAGAATTATTATCGCTACCTTTGCATCCAATATCAGCCGTGTACAGCAGATTATTAACTGTGCGGCAAAACACGGACGTAAAGTGGCGCTTTCAGGCAGAAGCATGATTAATGTGATGGGAATTGCGTCCGAACTGGGATATTTGGATATACCGGAAGGCCTTTTAATTGATATTGACTTGTTAAATCGCTATCCAAAAGATAAAGTGGTGTTAATTACAACCGGCAGCCAAGGGGAGCCAATGTCTGCATTAACCCGTATGGCATTTGCTGATCACAGAAAAGTAGAAGTCGGTCCGGGTGACTGCATTATCATCTCAGCAAAACCAATTCCGGGTAATGAGAAAATGGTAAGTACCGTAATTGATGAATTACTAAAAAGAGGCTGCGATGTAGTTTATGAATCCAGCCATGAAATTCACGTATCTGGTCACGCAAGTCAGGAAGAATTAAAAATTATTCATGGCATTGTAAAACCACAATATTTTATTCCGGTTCACGGTGAACAAAAGCATTTGCGTAAACATGCTGAACTTGCGCGTTCTATGGGTATGAACTCTGAAAATATATTCATTGGAACCATTGGAGATGCTGTGGAGTTAAATCAAAATTATATGAAACAGCTTCCTTCTGTTCCTGCAGGAAGAATTTTGGTAGATGGTCTTGGCGTAGGCGATGTTGGCAGTATTGTGCTGCGTGACAGAAAGCATTTGGCAGAAGACGGTTTAATTGTGGTTGTGTGCACCATCAGTCAGGATGATGGTCATGTGGTTGCAGGTCCCGATGTGGTTTCCAGAGGATTTGTATATGTGCGTGAATCGGAACGTCTGATGGTAGAATCGAGAGACTTGGTTACACGAGTATTGGAAGAATGTGCTGAAAATCAAATTCATGATTGGGGTACATTAAAGACCAGAATTAAAGATGACCTTTCTAAACTGCTTTATGAAAAAACCAGAAGAAATCCTATGATTCTTCCAATTATTATGGAAATTTAGTGTGTGTAAATCAAAAACATTCGGTATCAAAAGTGCCATTGTTTGTTTACCAAAGGGGTTATGAGTTTGAAACGAAAAGTTTGGGTTTCGTCTCCAATTCTATATGTACTGGCTGTTGTTATGGTTGGTATGACTGCTGCCAGTTGGTTCTGGAATCCCATTATATTTTTTATTGAATTGGGTTTAACCTTGATTTCTATTGCAATTATAACGGTACTATTTGTACAGTTTAAGTCACATGTAACCGTTGCTATGAAATCGGCCAACAAAGTTTTGTCGGGACGGGAATATCAGCTGTTGCAGGATTTTACGCTTCCGGTTGCGATTGTAGGCAATGAAGGTGATATTATTTGGGTGAATACTGCCTTTTTAATGGATGTTGGCAGAGACTCAGAATATAGAGGCGAAAATATCTTAAGATTAATTCAATCGAAAACAATGGAACAGGTAGCTGAATCCGACGGTACCGATATTTCAATTGATGATAAAAAATTTACGGTATTTGCGGCAAAAACCCAATATGCTTATATTGTCTATTTTGTCAATGATACCGATTATAAAAACATCAGCAAAGAATACGAACAAACCCGTCCTTGCGTTATGATTGCGGCATTTGATAATAAAGAGGAATTGGCACATGACTGCAGTGCAACAGAAGAAGCACGTATTAACGCAGAAGTGGAAGCCACCTTAAACAATTGGGCGCAGGATATGGGTGGTTTTGTAAAAAAACTGAGTGGTGGCAATCGATATTTGCTGGTAAGTGATGAGCGCCATGTTGCATGGGCATTGGAAAAGCGTTTTGAAATTTTAGATGTCATTCGAAAAATCAAAGCCCCGGGCAATAGGAGCGCCACAGTATCCATTGGTATTGGACGCGGTGCTGATACCTTGACCGAAAGCGAACAATGGGCAAGGCAGGCATTGGATATGGCGTTGGGACGCGGCGGTGACCAAGTCGCCGTGAAAAAGAAAAATGATGCATATGATTTCTTCGGTGGTTTATCCAAAGGCGTGGAAAAACGCGATAAGGTACGTACACGTGTTATCGCTGCATCTATATCTGACCATATGAAAGCAAGCGATATTGTGTTTATTATGGGACATCAGTTTTCCGATTTAGATGCGGTAGGCTCTGCTGTCGGCATGTGGAGTGCAGCAACAAAAGGCGTGAAAAAGCCTGCTTATATCGTAATTGACCGCAATGCGACTATGGCTATGCCGATTGTAGATGAAATAGAAGCAGTGCATGATTCGGAAGAGAAAATTTTCATTTCGGAAGAAGAAGCGTTGGATATGTTGACTCCAAGATCTTTGGTGATTGTAGTAGACACCCACTCTCCCGATTTTGTGGAAAGCAAGGAACTTCTCAATGAAGCGCAGCGAGTGGTTGTCATTGATCACCACCGTATGATGGTAAAGCACATTGACAATGCGGTTGTATTTTATCACGAACCATATGCAAGTTCTGCTTCCGAAATGGTTTCAGAATTGGTCCAATATATTGGAAATACGGTTTTAAGCAAGGAAGAGGCGGACGCACTGTTGGCAGGCATTATGCTGGATACAAAAAACTTTGTATTAAAAAGCGGTGTTCGTACCTTTGAGGCGGCAGCTTATTTAAGACGCAGAGGTGCCGATACTGTAGTGGTAAAGAAAATGTTTGCAAGCAATATTGATACTTATAAAGAAAAATATTCTTTAATTTCTACAGCAGAAGTTTATAATGGCTGTGCAATTGCATGTACGGATGAATCTACTCCGAATGTGCGTGTTGCCGCGGCTCAGGCAGCAGATGAGCTGCTTTCCATTCAAGGAGTGAATGCATCTTTTGTACTGTTCAAGACAGGAAAAACAGTGAATATCTCTGCTCGTTCACTGGGAGATATCAATGTTCAAATTATTATTGAAGCTATGGGTGGCGGAGGCCATTTGACGATGGCTGGCGCACAAAAAACAGGAATGACTATGGATGAGGTAAAGCAAGAATTAATTCAGGTAATTCGCGATGTACTCCCTTATGCAAGTAAATTTCCTGCATTAAACGGAAGTAAATCTTAAATGATACGGAGGGTTTTATATGAAAGTAGTACTGCTTGCAGACGTAAAAGGCAGTGGTAAAAAAGGTGAGTTGGTAAACGTTTCCGACGGATATGCCCGCAACTTTTTATTTCCTAAAAAATTGGCAAAAGAAGCAAACGCACAAGCGTTAAATGAGCTGAAAAATGCGGAAGAGTCAAGAGCGTTCAAAATAAAACAAGAGACAGAAGCAGCACAAGCTTCCGCTGATAAAATTAACGGAAAAAGCGTATCAATTTTGGCAAAAGCAGGGCAAGGAGGAAAATTGTTTGGCTCTGTAACAGCAAAAGAAATTGCGGAAGCAATTAAGAAGCAATACGGTGTTGATGTTGACAAACGCAAAATTGATACCAAAGGGGATATGAAAGCATTCGGTACATATGAATGCGAAGTAAAATTATATTCGGGTATTACAGCTACTGTAAAAGCTGTGGTAACAGAAAAAGAATAATATCATTCGATACCTGATGGCATTTTGTCATCAGGTTTTCCCCGTTATAAGGAATGGAACGATAAAAGAGGTGTATGTATGGCAGATGAAAACAGAACGATAAACGAACTATCCGCAGGAGCCGGAATGCTGGGATATCATAATGCATTACCGTTTAGCCCTGAAGCAGAACAATCTGTTTTGGGAGCAATTCTGCTGGATTCCAGTTGTTTGGATCGTGTTGCTGAAATATTGCCAAGACCGGAGTATTTTCATCAAGTCAACAATAGCCTTATTTATGGTGCTATGCTTGAGATGTTTACATTGGGACAGCCGGTGGATTTCATTACGGTTTTGGAAAAGCTGAAAGAGTCAAAATCGTTTGATGAAGCCAGCGGAAAAGCATATTTGGTCCAACTGGCGCAGTTGGTTCCCTCTATTTCCAATGTAGAAACTTATGCCAAAATTGTTCGGGACAAATATGATATTCGCAGTTTGATTTTAACAGCCAGAGAGATTTTGGAGGATGCATCCGACGGTTCTGCAGATGCATCTCAATTGTTAGATGCTGCGGAACAGAGAATCTTTGATATTCGTCGCGGAAAAAATATGCAGGGATTACAGAGAGTCAATGAATTGGTAATCCAGACTTTTGACCGTTTGGACTTGTTAAACTCTCCCGAAAGTGATATGTATAAGGGCGTACCGACAGGCATCACAGAATTGGACAATACGATTACAGGACTGAACCGTTCCGATTTAATTTTGCTTGCGGCACGTCCCGGTATGGGTAAAACCAGTTTTGCGCTGAATATTATGCGTCATGCTGCAGTTGTTGCAAAAAAACGTGTTGCGTTTTTTTCATTGGAAATGTCAAAGGAACAATTGGCATCCCGTTTGTTATCTACTGAGAGTATGGTAAGCAGCATAAAACTGAGAACAGGAAAGCTGGATGAAGGGGAATGGATGCGTTTGATTGAGGGAGGAGATATACTCTCCAAAACGCAAATGTACTTTGACGACACTTCCCAAATCACAGTTCCTGAAATGAAGGCAAAACTGCGTCGTTTAAAAGATGTTGACCTTGTGATTATCGACTATTTGCAATTGATGTCAGGAAGTCGGAGAACAGATAACCGTGTACAGGAAATTTCGGAAATTACGAGAAATCTTAAAATCATGGCAAAAGAATTGATGGTTCCGGTCATCACGCTTTCTCAGTTGTCTCGTGACAGTGAAAAACGTACTACCAATGGGCACAGACCTGTTTTATCCGACCTCAGAGATTCCGGTTCTATTGAGCAGGATGCAGATATAGTACTGTTTTTGTACCGTGATGATTATTACAGCGGAGACCAAGCACCTAGCGAAGAAACAGATAAAAACCGTGGAGAATGTATCATCGCAAAGAACCGTCACGGCGAGACAAAAACAGTACCGCTTCATTGGCAAGGTGAATTCATGCGTTTTACTTCGCAGGAGGTTATTCGTCGTGAACCGTTCTAATTCTGTGAAACCTATCATTTCAAAAGTAGAGCAGACATTACAGCAATATCAAATGCTTGTCGACGTAAAGCGAATTGTTGTTGGTTTTTCCGGCGGTGCAGATTCTATGATGCTGCTGCATTTGCTGTATCAAATGCAATTGCCAATTTTAGCTGCCCATGTACACCACGGTTTGCGAGGAGAAGAAGCGGACAGAGACGAAAAAGCGGTAGAAATGTTTTGTGAAAAGTTTAAGATACCTTTGGAAATCCTGCATACAGATGTCCAAAAACGGGCAAACCAATTAGGGATTGGCGTAGAAGAATGTGGCAGAGAAGTACGCTATTCTTTTTTTCAGGAATTGGCAGGTACAAAAGGTGGAAAAATCGCCACAGCACATACGTTGTCCGATGTTTGTGAAACTGTTTTGCTGCATATGACCAGAGGAACTGGTCTGAAAGGTTTATGCGGAATTCCTCCAATACGAAATAATATTATTCGTCCTCTCATTGGAATAACGCGTGATGAGGTCGAACAATATTGTGAGTATTATCAATTGCCTTTTGTAAAAGACAGTACGAATTTTGAGAAACATTATACAAGAAATCGACTGCGTTTAGACGTGATTCCTATTTTAAAGCAAATCAATCCCATATTTGAAGAGGCAATTTTACACCTTACCCGGCAATGCAAAGATGATATGGATTATCTGGAACAGCAAGCTGCTTCTGCGCTTTCCAAGGCAGAAGTAAAAGATGGTTATTGCACGGATGCTTTTCTGCAAATGCCCAAAGCAATTCGCTCCAGGGCAATTTTCCAGGCACTAAAGCGAGTGAAGAACATTACGCCGTCCTACGTACAAATGGAACAGATTCACAAAGCGATTGAGATGAGAAACGGTTCTGTTACAGTAACAGGAATGGTGCAATTTTGTGTAGAAGGAAATTTTACTTTTTTGCGCGTGGGGAAAATAGATAAATACGAGTGGGAATTTCTAGCGAATTCGACTAAAATCACGTTAAAAGATGGCCGTAAAATTCATTTAAATCATCAAATTGTAAATAATTATAAAAATGATATAAATTTTAAAAAAATGTTGTTTCATAATTCCGTTGATTATGGTACAATATCTGATAACGCAACTTTTCGAAATCGCAGAGAGGGCGATTCTTTTCGTCCGGCAGGCCGAGGAGTTACGAAATCCTTAAAAAAGCTGTTTAATGAAGCCAAAATTCCACCGTCCAAACGGGATGACATTGTCATTTTGGCAGACGGTGACCATATCTTGTGGATAGAAGGCTTTGGTCCATCGGAATTCGGATGCGTTACGCCAAATACCAAAGAATTGATTTCTATTGACATTGAGGGAGCAAAGATTGAATCATCAAATTGAAAAAGTGCTGTTTTCAGAATCTGAGATTGCATCCATGGTGCAAAAACTTGGTCAAGCAATCAGCCGCGATTATCACAATAAACGTTTGATTTTGGTTTCTTTAATGAAAGGTTCTTTGATTTTTACGGCTGATTTGATGAGACAAATTACGATTCCATGTCAATTGGAATGTATGACTGTCTCCAGTTACAAAGGAGTTCAATCTTCAGGAAAAATAACGGTTGTACAAGATGTATCCGCATCATTGGAACATGCTGATGTTTTAGTGGTGGAAGATATGTTGGATACAGGTTTGACTTTACAGTACATACTCGGGCATTTAAAACAGAAACATGCTGAGAGTGTGCGCATTTGTACTTTATTTGATAAGCCTGAAGGACGAAAAGCATCTGTAAAAGCCGATTATGTCGGCGCCAAGGTGCCCAATGCATTTTTGGTTGGGTACGGTTTGGATTATAATGAGTATTACAGAAATTTGCCCTATGTGGGTATATTATCTTCGGCGGTAATTGATAGAGACTGCCAACAAAATTCATCGCAATCTAAGGAGTGAACTTTATTTGGATAATAAGAAGACTTTAAGAAATCTTGCTATCTACTTGGGTATCCCGATTATTATCATTATCGTGGTAGCATCCATCTACGGAGGTCGCCCAAGATCTACTGAAACCTATTCTCAAATTCTAACTTATTTTGAAGACGGAAACGTAAAAAAATATACCATGGATTTGGGAAGCGGAGAAATGCAAATTACTTTGCGTGATGACACGACAAAGTCTTATACAGCACCAAGCGTATCATGGCTGTATGAGGATATTAAACCGTACGTGGATGCATATAACGCTCAGCACCCGGATGATCAAATTGAATTTGATTTGAAACGACCGGCCGAAACTTCTTGGATTATGAATTTCTTACCGACCATTCTGCTGTTTGTGGGCATGATTGTGTTCTGGTGGTTCATCATGAAAAAGATGGGCGGCGGAATGGGAGCCGGCGGCGGCCAAATGAATTTTGGCAAAGCTAAAATTAAAAATATGAATGACGAGAAGCGCAAGACAACCTTCCAGGATGTTGCAGGCGCTGATGAGGAAAAAGAGGAACTGGAAGAAATTGTTCAGTTCCTGAAAGATCCGAAACGTTATAATGAGTTGGGCGCACGTATACCAAAGGGTGTATTGTTGGTAGGCCCTCCAGGTACTGGTAAAACATTGTTAGCCAGAGCAGTTGCGGGAGAAGCGGGCGTACCGTTCTTCTCCATGTCAGGTTCTGACTTTGTTGAAATGTTTGTTGGTGTTGGTGCTTCCCGTGTGCGTGATCTGTTTGATCAAGCGAAAAAGAACAGTCCTTGTATCATTTTCATTGATGAAATTGATGCTGTGGGACGTCAGCGCGGCGCAGGTTTAGGCGGAGGTCATGATGAACGTGAGCAAACTTTGAACCAATTGCTTGTTGAAATGGATGGTTTTGGCGCCAATGAAGGCATTATTATGATTGCCGCTACCAACCGTCCTGACATTTTGGACCCTGCATTGATGCGTCCGGGCCGTTTTGACAGACAGGTTATGGTAGGCTATCCTGATGTAAAAGGCAGAGAAGCAATCTTGAAAGTTCATGCAAGAGGTAAGCCGCTTGCTCCGAATGTTGATTTGGCTACCATTGCAAAATCAACTGCAGGCTTCACAGGCGCTGACCTTGAAAACTTGCTGAATGAAGCTGCTTTGCTTGCCGCAAGAAAACATCTGAAAGCAATTACAATGGATGAAATAGAAGAAGCGACCATCAAAGTTGTTGTGGGTGCGGAAAAGAAGAGTCATGTTATGACAGACAAGGAGAAAACGTTAACTGCATACCACGAAGCGGGTCATGCTATTGCGGCATACAGCTGTAAGACACAAGATCCGGTTCATCAAATTTCTATCATTCCGCGCGGCAGAGCAGGCGGTTATACCATGCAGCTGCCAAGTGAGGACCGTTCTTATAAATCACGTTCTGAAATGTTGGAAAGTTTGGTTGTTCTGTTGGGCGGACGTGTAGCGGAAGCTTTGGTTTTGGGAGATATTTCAACAGGCGCTTCCAATGACATTGAGCGTGCAACACAAACGGTTCGTGCTATGATTACCAAATACGGTATGACAGACGAGCTTGGTCCAATCACATATGGCTCTGATAACAGCGAACCATTTCTTGGAAGAGACATGGGTCATGTGCGTGATTACTCTGAAGAAACCGCTTCTGAAATTGATGCAGTGTTGAGAAGGATGATTTCCAATGCATATCACCAAACAGAACAAGTGTTAAAAGATCATATGTCAAAGCTTCATGAAGTTGCAAAACAGCTGTTCCTAAATGAAAAAATGAGCGGCGAAGAATTTTATGCAATTATGGAAGGTCCTTCTCCTGCAGAAGTGCCTCAGGAAGCTGGTACAACAACAGAAAATTCCGTTTCTGAGAATACAGAAGAAAAAACGGAAGAATAATATAAGAGAGATGCATTTGCATCTCTTCTTTTTTTGAAATTTTAATTGAAATTTGCTTTAAACTATTCTTTGTGGTATTCTAGATACGCTTGACAAGATGTGGTACATGTGATACATATTTTTATATGTATATCGTAATACCAATGGAATAGAGATTATAAATTTAAGGGGATTATGTTTGAATGAAAAAGCAAGCCGCATATGGAAATGAAAGTATTTCTTCCTTAAAAGGCGCAGACCGTGTTCGTAAACGTCCTGCTGTTATATTTGGTTCCGACGGTATAGAAGGCTGTGAGCATTCTATATTTGAGATTCTGTCCAACTCCATTGATGAGGCAAGAGAGGGATACGGCAGCCGTATTATTGTAACACGTTATGAAGACCAGTCTGTAGAGGTGGAGGACTTTGGACGTGGCATTCCTGTGGATTACAATACAAAAGAACAACGCTTTAACTGGGAGCTTTTGTTTTGTGAACTATATGCAGGCGGAAAATATAACAATGATGCGGACGAAAGCTACGAATATTCGCTTGGTTTAAATGGCTTGGGACTGTGTTCTACACAATATGCGTCGGAATATATGGATGTAGATATCCGCAGGGACGGCGTTCAATATCTGCTTCACTTTGAAAAAGGTGAAAATGTAGGAGGATTAAAAAAAGAATCTTACACAAAAAAAGATACAGGAACCCGCATTCGCTGGAAACCCGACTTGGAAGTCTTTACAGACATTCAAGTACCGGTAGAATATTTCTTGGATATCATCAAACGCCAGGCGATTGTCAATGACGGCGTTACTTTTGTATTTCGCAATCAAGTAGGCAATCAGTTTGAAACGACAGAATTTTGTTATCAAAACGGTATTGTAGACCATGTAAAAGAAATTGCAGGAGAAGATGCGCTTACCTCCGTACAGTTTTGGCAAACGGAACGCAAAGTACGAGATAGAGATGACAAAGATGAATACCGTACAAAAATCAATGTAGCTTGTGCGTTTTCCAACAGAACAAAAGCGATTGAATATTATCATAATTCCAGCTGGCTGGAATATGGCGGTGCACCCGATAAAGCGGTTAGAAACGCATTTGTATATCAAATTGATGCGTATCTCAAACAGACCTCCAAATATAATAAAAATGAAAGCAAGATTACCTTTGCCGATGTAGAAGATTGTTTGATTTTGGTGATTTCTTCTTTTTCCAATCGTACCAGTTATGAAAACCAAACGAAAAAAGCAATTACCAATAAAGGAATCCAAGAGGCTATGACAGAGATGCTGCGTCATAATCTTGAAATTTACTTTTTGGAAAATCCGTTGGAAGCGGACAAAATTGCGGCACAGGTATTAATCAATAAACGCAGTCGTGAAGATGCGGAAAAGACACGTTTGAATCTAAAGAAAAAATTGACCAGCAATTTGGATATTACAAATCGTGTAGCAAAATTTGTAGACTGTCGAAGCAAAGATATCAACGAACGTGAAATCTTTATCGTAGAGGGAGACTCTGCTCTTGGTGCATGTAAACAGGCCAGAAATCCTGATTTTCAGGCAATTATGCCTATTAGGGGAAAGATTTTAAACTGTTTGAAAGCAGATTACGATAAAATATTCAAAAGCGATATTATTACAGATTTGATGAAAGTTTTGGGATGCGGCGTGGAGGTCAAAAGCAAAGCAAATAAGAACTTATCCACATTTGATTTATCTGCACTGCGTTGGAACAAAGTCATCTTATGCACCGATGCCGATGTGGACGGATTCCAAATTCGGACCTTATTGCTTACCATGTTGTATCGTCTAACGCCTACCTTGATTGAGGAAGGTAAAGTATTTATCGCAGAATCACCGTTATTTGAAATAACAACAAAAGACCAGACATATTTTGCTTATACGGAAGCGGAAAAAGAGACGTTTTTGAAACAGATAGAGGGTCAAAAATGTACCATACAGCGCTCCAAAGGTCTGGGTGAAAATGAGCCGGATATGATGAGCTTTACTACCATGAATCCTGAAACCCGTCGCTTAATCCAGGTTATGCCGGAAGATGCCGCAAGAACTTCCGAAATGTTTGACCTGCTGTTGGGAGATAATTTATCAGGAAGAAAAACGTACATTGCCGAAAACGGATATTTGTATATTGATTCTGCAGACGTAAGCTGATGCAGATGATAGGATTGGAGTGAATACACAATGCCTCCAAGAAGGAGAAACACAGAATCTAAAAAGAAAACTACAAGCGTAAAAGGTGTCATTGAAGGTGCAGGAGAGGTAGTGGAACAACCTATCACCGATACTCTGGAAAAAAACTATATGCCATATGCCATGAGTGTCATTATGTCCCGTGCCATTCCGGAAATTGACGGATTTAAACCATCTCACCGTAAGTTGCTATACACCATGTATAAAATGGGGTTACTCGGTTCGGCAAGAACAAAATCAGCCAATATTGTGGGACAAACCATGAAATTAAATCCTCATGGCGACTCTGCAATTTACGACACCATGGTACGCTTAAGCCGTGGATATGAAGCGTTATTGCATCCCTATATTGACTCAAAGGGTAACTTTGGTAAATATTATTCCCGCGACATGGCTTGGGCAGCTTCCCGTTATACAGAAGCCAGATTGGATGATATTTGTCAAGAGTTGTTCCGTGACATAGATAAAGATACCGTTGATTTTGTAGACAACTATGACAATACCATGAAAGAGCCAACTTTGCTTCCGGCCAGTTATCCTTCCGTATTGGTAAACGCAAATACGGGTATTGCCGTTGGCATGGCCAGCTCTATTTGTCCGTTTAACTTAGAAGAAGTTTGCCAAACTACCATTGCGTTCATGAAAGATGAAAATCATGATATTGCTTCTACATTGTTAGCACCTGATTTTCCGGGTGGAGGACAAATTGTATATGATAAACAAGCCATTGATACCATTTATCAAATGGGCCGCGGCGGTATCCGCGTTCGTTCCCGCTATTCCTACGATAAGTCTGCAAACTGTATTGATATTACACAAATTCCTCCTACCACTACTATTGAAGTCATTGTGGAAAAAGTAGTTGATTTGGTAAAACAGGGGAAACTAAAAGAAATTTCAGACATCAGAGACGAAACAGGTTTGGATGGCTTGAAAATTACCATTGATTTAAAACGTGGCGTGGACCCGGATAAATTGATGCAGCGTCTGTTTAAAATGACAACGCTGGAAGATACCTTTTCCTGTAACTTCAACGTCTTGGTAGCAGGAATGCCAAAGGTAATGGGTATCAAAGAATTGTTGGAAGAATGGGTGGCTTTCCGTATTGAATGTGTACGCCGCAGAACACATTTCGATTTAAAGAAAAAGCAGGATAAACTGCATTTGCTCAAAGGTCTGCAGGCAATTTTGCTTGACATTGATAAAGCTGTGAAAATTGTTCGTGAAACCGCGGAAGAATCAAATGTTGTTCCGAACCTGATGTCCGGCTTTGACATAGATGAAATTCAGGCAGAATATGTTGCCGAAATCAAACTGCGTCATTTGAACCGCGAATATATTTTAAAACGTACGGAAGAAATTGCGCAGTTAGAAAAAGATATTGCCGCGCTTCAAGATGTATTATCAAGCAAAACAAAGATAAAACAAATTATCATTTCAGAATTAAAAGACGTGGCAAAGAAATATGCACAGCCGCGCCGCAGTATGTTGCTTTACGCCGATGAAATAGAAGAAGTGGATGTGGAAGAAGAAATACCGGATTATCCTGTACATTTATTCTTTACACAAGAAGGTTATTTCAAGAAGATTACGCCTCAGTCTCTGCGTATGAGCGGAGAGCAAAAATTGAAAGAAGGCGATAAAATCACAGAGCAGATTGAAGCAACCAATAACACAGAATTATTATTTTTTACCAATCATGCTACTGTTTATAAGACGAGAGCAAGCGAGTTTTCAGATACAAAAGCCAGTGTTCTGGGAGATTATGTAGCTGCAAAACTGGGAATGGAAGAAGGCGAAGCAGCAATTTACATGGCTGTTACCAAAGCGTATGACGGATTCATGATATTCATTTTTGAGAACGGTAAAATAGCAAAAGTAGAAATGAATACGTATGCAACCAAAACCAATCGTAAAAAGCTTGTAGGCGCTTACAGTGACAAGTCTCCATTGTTTGCCATGTTTTATTGTAAACAGGAATGCGAAATTTTGTTTACTACCACGGAAGGTAGGATGCTGTTGGTGAATACTGCAGCGATTCAGTCTAAAACAACACGTTCTACACAAGGTGTGGCAGGCATTACGTTAAAACGCGGCAAGGTACTTGCAAAAGCGGTGGTGTATGAAGATGGCATGCTTTCCAATCCTGCACGTTACAGAAAAAATATTCCTGCAATCGGCGCATTGCCTACTGCACAGGAATATGAAGGGGAACAGCTGACTTTGAAATAAAAAACCGTTTTTGCAGTGCCAATAGCAAAGCAAAAACGGTGGGCAAAAAACGGCAAACGCGTTTCTTCGTTTTTCTGCCTAGAAGTAGCTTTTCCAAGATAAGAAACTTTATGCAAAAAAATTTTTATAATATGTGAAAAGTATGTTGAAAAAATGTTTCACATGTGGTATGATAATTTAAGTTATTTGATCGAACAGATACTCGGAGGTACAAAATGGGAGCTTTAGAACTAGGCTTTGGCATAGTCCTTCTAGTTTTTGCCGTTGGTATTATTGCCTTGGTTCTTCTTCAGGAAGGTCAGCAGCAGAATGAAAATAGAGTTGGCGGAGGTTCTTCTTCCGACACATTTTTATCTAAAAATAAAGGCCGTACCATTGATGCATTTTTATCTAGATGGACAACAATAATTGCACTTGGCTTTTTTGCATTTGTAATTGTAATCAATGCAATTATTTTCTTTACAACAGGAAGTTCCGGCCAATAATGCATGTGAAACCCCTCGTTTGGCATCGTGCTAAGCGAGGGTTTTTGTTGTTAAATTGTGATATCAAAATTTTGTTGCATAAATGTGTAAAAATAGGTTAACGTTAAATGATAAAGGCAGGGAAAAATATGACGATAGACGATATGAAAACCAGAATTTTAACCACACTGCAAAAGGAACGCGGTCCGATGCCGTATGTACAGTTACAAGAAAAAGCGCGCTTACAGCAGGAAGCTGACTTTGCAAAAGCAATGGCAGAGCTGAAATATGAAGATAAAATTTCAGTAGATGACAAACAGATGGTTTCCCTTGTGTTTGGGGATATCCGTGCACGTGTATCCTCTTTATCAAAAGGGTTTGCGTTTGTCAGACCTGAAGAAGGATTCGGAGATATTTTTGTTCACGGCAGTAATTTGAAAAATGCCATGCTCAATGATATTGTTATTTTGACCAATATTACCGAGTCTGACCGCGGCCGCAGCGGAGAAGTAAAAGAAATTGTGGAACAAGGCAGCCGTTATACCACGGGTACACTGGTTTATAACGAAGGTTATTGGGAATTTGCAGCAGATATTCCGATTCGCTATAATTTGCAAGTCAACCGTAATACGCTCAACGGCGCACAGATTGGCGATAAAGTATATGTTCACATCACGCGTAATCCCAAAAACAATAAATTAGTTGCCAATATTGTAAAAGTATTCGGAAAAGCAAGCAGTGCCAAAGTATGTGCAGATGCCATTGTAGAACAAAATGGTATCCGTATGGCTTTTCCGGAGGAAGTATTGGAGGAAGCCAGACAAATTGCTGCCCGCGGAGTGACACAGGAAGACATGCAAGGCAGAATTGATTTGCGTGATGAGGCAATCTTTACCATAGACAGTGCCAGCGCAAAAGACTTGGATGATGCCATCTCTTGTAAAAAAACAGAGCATGGCTTTGAACTTGGCGTTCACATTGCTGATGTTTCTCATTATGTAAAAGAGGGCAGTGCAATGGATAAGGAAGCACAGCTAAGAGGTACCTCCGTATATTTTGCAGACAGAGTTATCCCAATGCTGCCGCCCGAAATTTCAAACGGCGTATGTTCTTTAACACCGGACAGTGATAAACTGGCTTTTTCCGCTATCATTCAATTGGATATGGACGGCGCCATTACGGGTTATCGTTTTGAAAAAACTGTCATCAGAACCAAGGTGCGCGGCATTTACAGCGAAGTCAATGAACTTTTTAAAGGAACCGCAACACAAGATTTGCTGGATAAATATAAACCTGTGATGAAAGGTCTTATGACAGCCAGAGAAATGGCATCTATTACAAAAGAGCGTTCCAGAAGAAACGGAACCATGGAATTGGAAAGCAACGAGCCAAAATTTATCTTAAATGAAGACGGTATTTGTATTGATGTACAGCCAAGACAAACAGGTGAATCGGAACAGATGATTGAACAATTGATGGTGACGGCAAATCAGGCAGCAGCAAAATTGGCCGAAAAAGAGCATCTTCCGTTTGTATATCGTGTTCATGAGAATCCGAAATCACTAAAAATTGAAACGTTAATTGAACTTGTTTCTTCTTTGGGACTGGATTTCTCAGGTATCAAAAAGGAAAATCCATCCACTGCGGAGTTTGCCGCAATTTTAGACCAAGCAGTTGGAACTCCCGCGCAGAAAATAGTTTCCTATCAAATTTTGCGTACCATGGAAAAGGCCAGATATGCCACTGACCCGCTTGGTCATTTTGGTTTGGCTTTGGCAGATTACTGTCATTATACCTCTCCGATTCGCCGTTATCCCGATACAGCGATTCACCGTATTTTAACGGCATTTGTCAATAAAAAAGGCAAAAATTATATCAATGAGCATTATGCAACTTATGCGCAGGACAGTGCAACCAATTCTTCGGAAGCGGAAGTAAAAGCATTGGTAGCAGAGCGTAGTGCGGAAGATTGCTATATGGCAGAGTATATGACACAGCATATTGGAGAACAATTTGACGGTATTATCAGCGGAGTTACCAACCGTGGATTATTTGTACAGTTAACCAACAGCGTAGAAGGTTTTGTACCCATAGATACCTTTGTAGATTCTGAATTTGAATTTGACGGTATGATGACCCAAGTAGACCGTTTAACAGGTGATAAACTGACCATAGGAATGCCAATACGCATTCAGGTAGTGGCAGCAGATGTATCTTCAGGAAGAATTGACTTTATGCCTGCATCTGAGGTTGGTAAAATTACAGATAAAAAATAAAAAGAACGTAGGCCAAATGTATTTGCCTACGTTCTTTTTTTTATAAGTCTACTTTTTTCAAACTGTCTGCCTGCAATGGTGTTGGTAACTATCATAGAAATGACATAGCATATGATACCGCCTGGTAAAATCGGTAGCTGTAAAAGCAAATCGGCAGAAATAGTACTGTTCAGCCAGTCTGTTCCAGGTAGATGAGGAAAAATCTCCATGGCAATCATACAAATGACAGCCGGTATGATTGCGAATATAAATGCTTTTCCTGTTTTGTAGGCAGTTTTAAAAAATTCTGTGAGGAATATAAAATTAAATATGGCATATATCAAAAAACCAAACCCGTAGTAGGCGATGTTTGGATTGAGTCCTACCACATTGCTTTGTGAGAGATAAATGGCATGTAAAATTGCAAAAGGAACCGAAAACAACAATTGACTAAGTTGTGTAACCACAAATAAAAAACACTTTGAAGTGACAATTTTCCTTTTTTCTATGGGCAACAATGCCATGTAATAAATATCATTGGTTTCTCTTCCATACATCATGGTAATAAATGGGGATAAACAACCAAAAAAGAATACAAGACTGTACGGATAAGAGGGAACGATTACCAGAGCACCCAGAAATACAAATATATAAAGTGTTGGGTGTGCGGCAAGACGTAAATCTTTATAAAGACATTGCATCATGGTAAGACTGCCTTTCTGTACGTATCATAATTTGCTCCAAAGAGAGCGCTTCTGTTTCATCTGGTTTCTTTAAGTGCTGAAATGATTGCAGAAATGTTGCTTTGTCTGCGCAGGCCAAAACAGTACCGTTTTTGATATAACAGATATCATCAGCACATTTATCCAGGTCCGTTGTAATATGAGTGGAATATAAAATACTGCGTTTGCCGTCTTTTACAATTCTATGAAACAATTCCAGTAAATCATCTCTGGATACAGGATCCAATCCACTGGTAGGCTCGTCCAAAATCAGCAATTTTGCATGATGAGAAAGTGCCAATGCGATAGAATATTTTATCTTCATTCCTGAAGATAATTGTTTGACACGCTTGGAAGGGTCTATTTCAAACATATCCAACAGTTTTTCATATTGGGCTTGGTCCCAATTATCGTAGAATCGTTTGGTTACTGCAGTAATCTCCGAAATTTTCTTCATTTGATAAAAATCGATTCCGCCCAGTACCACACCCAATTCTTGTTTGCAAGCAGACTCATAATTTTTGATATCTTTGCCAAACAGTTCTATTTTTCCACTGTCCGGGCAGACTAAATTCAGCATACTTTTCATTACAGTACTCTTACCTGCTCCGTTTTTACCAATCAATCCCATAATTCTGCCTTGCGCCAGAGAAAACGAAATGTTTTGTACCGAAAATTTAGGATAATGCTTTGACAAATTTTTAACCGTACATATATTCATGTCAATCCTCTTCTTCCGTTATTGGTTTTATTTTATTTAAAAATTGAGAAATTACGGAAAGGGTCCATTTGCTTGGTACCAGAGCAATACCTCCGGTTTCAGGAGATTCGTCTGCCAAAACAATAAACGTATCTCCACTTTTTAAACCGAATAGCTCCCGTGCCTTTTTAGGCAGCACAATTTGGCCGCGTTCTCCTAATGTTGCAGTGCCAAAAATGTGTTTGCCTTTTGGAGGAATCGGCATCTTTTTTTCTGCTTCATTGTAATGAAGCAAATCATCCAATGTAACATCATATAATTTAGCAAGGGCATCGCAATGAATGATATCAGGGACTGATTCTCCGGTATCACATAGTTAAAGATATTGGTGTCATTCAATCAATTTTGCCGATAAA
>OHMN01000498.1_pt1 | contig 36921 bp, 48 predicted proteins | sample 1569361 | NCBI WGS metagenome assembly OHMN01 (sample SAMEA3541508, study PRJEB24748) | human gut metagenome | biome: human gut; feature: human-associated habitat; material: faeces | place: China | collected 2012
TTTTTATCTCTGTGCGGGCATTACCTGACTGTGTATCCTAAGTTCTTTTAGAACTTGCCCCTCAACTTCAAAAACGGGATGTATAGACTTGGCTGTGATTACGATTGTTGAGCCTAGTCCATCATTTGTTTGGTTTCCGTAAGACACCGAAGCGCCCGCATCATATCCAAAGCATAAATACCTCCCGGTTGTTGTTTTAAACACAGGTAACACGCGGCGTTTAGTTAGCGTGTGCAATACGGAAGACATATCCGCAGAAATATCGCCTATAAAAGCTTCGACTTTATGGGCATATATACTGCTTTGTAAAGAGGAACTGTACTTAGCTCCATCCGGGGTATCTATTCTGATCAGATCGCCCGTATACTGCACCCCCGTAACTAGGCACGTATCGCATAAACCATCATTCACAAACTTAAAGCCCCCGAAACCCACGTATTCCAACACGTATAATTCTACTACGCCATCCGGTCTATACGCAGTAGGGGGCTTTATGTCCTTAACACTACTCACGTCCTACTACATTTACGCTACAACGGTTTCCGTCGGTGCTACCGTTACTACGGATTCATCTTTCAGCAAAGGAGCTATCTCCATAGAAGTACCTTGCAGTATAACGGTCCATCCCGTAGCATCTGCCTCAGCCGCGCCACTATTATAATCGAAGCCACCAGCAGGAGCGGATAAACCGCTCGTTCGGCCTAGTAGGCGAACACGTCCCGCATTATCTACCACTACTGCCACAAACCGGCCTAAACTAAGCGCATCGCCTTGATTGAGTACATCTATATCTAACTGATTCAGTACCGCGTTAACAGTGTGTTGGCGGTACTTACTACCATTACCACCGACTAACAGCGTGTCACTATACGATATAGTGTTCTCTGAACTATCTACCCTGTAAAATTTCTCTCCTGTCGGCAAAGTTATTTTATCTATGTACCCATCTTTGTCGGTCTGGTAGGCAATAGCATTTTCTACGGCATCCGCTCCCACTGTCGCACCGTGATAATTGGCAAGATACAAAGCTCGGGCACCTGCTACGGCGTATTGGCATGTTTTTGAACCCAAATTTTGGGCTAATTTACAACCACTCATAATTTATATCTAATAAGTTAAGCAAATGAATTAATAATCCCCCCGGGCGTCACCTGCATATCACCCGGGGAGAAAGATTAGGCCGTGACTTCTTCTATATCAGAAGTACGCTGACTAAACACAACCGTAGTAGTACGGTCACTATCCGGTAAGGATACTATAACCTGCCCAATCCGAGTATCTCTGTTTCCGGTATTCTCCGTGGCAACAACAGTAACCGGCGTAACACTCATGCCGTTCACTGTAGTGGCCTCCCCTTTAGTCACTTTAAAGCCCTCAGATTGACCGCTGACTTCCGGGCTAACGCCTACCGCCGTCATAATATTAAACTTCTTAGATTCGCCAGCAGCACGGAATACTATCGAATTAGGAAATACCTGTAAACCGCCATCAGCAGGCGTACCACTCTGCGCCGTTTTAACGGAGTCTGACCAGATTACTGCCTCGTCTTCAAATGGAATTACGAAGCCCAAACGCAGACGTCCTTTAATAAACAGCTTATCTTCATTGGGTTTCGGAAAGTTGCCCAGTTCAATCTGGTCGATGTCACTAAGTAAATCCGTCAAAAGATATGCGTTCCGGCTATCAATTCCCACCAGAGTATTATTATCAATACCCTTCGCCGGGACAAATTCAACGCCTAAATAATATAGACGAGGATTACGTTTGTCTGTATCGTCCACCGTCCAGGAAGCAGCAATAACCTGATTATTTTTGTCAGCGAGCGCCGAACGAATCTTTCTACGTGTAGCATAAGAACCAAACACATACAGAGTACCGGATTCTTCACCTTGCAATACTTCCTCCGGTATTGCATCGTATACGGCCTCTACCGCTGCTAATACGTTAGCCTTAGTAATAGTACTACCTACGATCTGAATAGTGTCTTTACTACCCAGCAGGGTCGGTACCATTCCGTTAAACTGGTTAGGATCGTTAGTTTCGTTCCCGTTCATTATCATTTCTTCGATCTCGTTTGAAAGACCGATAGCAATAAGCGCCAATGTTGCGGCTTCAAGTTCAGGCGGGAGACTTTCATTTTGTGCACCCGGGGACATCATGTACAACGTACGTTTGTTTTCCAGTTCGTCGATACACTGCTCCAAATTAATTTTATAGGTCTTAACTTTCGCTTTCTTCTCTGAAAGTTTAATTACCTGATTAGGTGTCCAGCCGCAGTCTTTACCGTCGATCTGCAAAACCTTATTTTCCAGGTCAATCTGATTTAACAACTCGTCGCCTTTGATACCCGTAAGAACACGGATATAGCCACCAGAAACCAGGCGTCCCCCGAACATAGCACGAGTAAACCACTCGGGATTTTCCTGGGCGTTATAGCTAAGCCCGTTAATATTATACATATTTGCCATCGTAATAATTATTTTTAGATGTTACTTCGTTTTTCTTCTCTCGTTCCGGCTACGAATAACGGCCGCCATCTTTTCGGCGTGCGTCATTTCAGAAGGTTGTTTACCGGCCTTGCCACCTTCCGCGGGCGCCTCTGCTTTTTTAGTGCTTGGCTCCTTTTTCAATTCGGCGATTTGTTTTTCCAAAGCTGCTATTTTCGCTTCTTTCGTACCTGCTTTAGCAAGATACTGTTTGCCGCGTATCTTTGCCTGTTTTATCTTTTTTGCCAATGCTGCGGCAGCTTCTTCCGGGGAGTCCTCGCTGGCTTCTGGCTGGGTAACAACTAACATACCGCTATCGTCGATAACAATTACGTTACCATCCGCTAAGGCATGTTCGCCGGCCGGCATTTGTTCACCATCCATCGTAGCAAATCCTTCCTCGTCTACCCAGACTTCGTTACCGTCTTCCAACTCAAAGACTAAATACGGTTCGCCTGCGTCTACTTCATCTTTTGCAGCTTCATCTACCAGCGCCTCGGCAGCTTCTTCGGTTTCACCCTCTAAATAGGCAGCCATGGAACGCAGGAAAGCGGAAACACCGCTCTTTCTGCCTTTCTTCTTTGCCGCTTCTACCTCTTTAGCCAGTTGTGCGGCGGTTTTTGTCTCTTTTTTCATATTTACACTATTAAAATTAAAAATGCCTTCCAATGAAAAGCCGTTAACCTTCCCTGTCAGAACCTCATTACGCCAATAGGTCTTATCTTCAACCTTATAAGAGGCCATTAACGTACCTTTCGGCAGTTCTTCCAGTCCCAACGCAGCGGCTTTATCCTTATCCGGGTCGGTTATTATCCATATTTCTGTAAGGTAATTACCTTTTAACGGTTTAGCATGTTGGTGAGTAGTAGTACTTAACGCCAAACCGTCCCGCATCATCTTTTGCGCTATTTTTTCGATGTCAGGCGCGGTATACCGAATATAGTATTCACCTAACTCGTCATCTCGTCTGTATATAGGCATATCTGGAATAAGCACCGGCCCCGTCAATACCTGCTTAGCTTTGTTTAGCGCAAGTTTAACGGGGCGTTGCTTATTAAGGGCAACAAAGTTCCGTTCTATGGCTGGGCATTCGACAAAGGATACAGCGAATATACCGGTATCGTCTTTCTCCCCTACCTTACACTCGTACAATGGTATTTTCTTTTTCATACCCTAAAGACGAAATACCAAAAAATTGAGCTAAAATCCTGCTATATCCTGAACGGTAGTAACTTCATTGGTAGCATCGATAATATCGGTCACAGCAACCCTGGGAGAAAAATTAATCCCCTTTATAGCCTCTATTATTCGGTCTTCGCCAGACTCCGAAGAAGCCAATATAACTGGTGCCGCCGTGTCCCCAGGAAGAAAACCGGTAAAATCAGCCACGGTTAAAGCTCGAGGGTTGTCATTAATGAATCGTATTAACTCGGGATTAGCATTGTAGCTGCGTTTATTTACTACAAACTCGCCGCCTTCGGCTTCGTAGTTAGTACCAGGGATGGGTACACCTCCGTTTGCATGACTAGGTCCCTTAATCTCCCCACCTTTCTCTAACTTGGTAAGCTGTCGAGCCATAATACCGACTTGTGCCGCCCCCATAGCGCCAACAATGCCAGCTAATATAAAGTTAGGCAATGCCTTAACTACGGCCGCGGCAGTATTCGCAATGCCTTGCGCTATGTTACTCACTAGTTCCGCGCGCTTCTGCGCCTTCTCTTTACGAGCTATTTGCGCTTCTAACGTCTCCTTTTCCCGAGCTAACTTCTGTTCCTCCCTGGCTGATTCTTGCCGTGCCTTTAGCGCATCCTGTAACTGAGCTTTTAAAGCCTCCGCAGTCCCCCCGGTTGCCTCCCTTAGACGGGCTTCTATATCCTCTACGTTCTTTGCGTCATCTTCCCGTTGCTGTTTAGCCTCTTCATACCTTTCATTAAGCGCATCTAACTGCTTATTAAGCGCCTCAATCTCGTAACTTAGTGACATGTTTAGCGTATCAGTAACTGACGTTACAGCCTGTGCAGCCTCTCCTGCTATCTCCGATATTTTGCCGAATAGGTCTTTAAGTGCATCGATTGTAGTATTTTTCCAGTTTTCCGTATTCTTTTTCTGCATATCCTGTGCATCCGATATCTTACGGGTAGCCTCCTCCATAGCTCGGGAATACCTCTGGACTTCGGCCTCATACTCTGGTGTTCCCTTCTTTAGTGAGGCTAATGCCAATTCATGTGCGGCAGTTTCTGAGGCTTTGTACGCTTTTAAATTACCTATATATTCGTCTAAAGCTGAATTTACTTCGGTTAGATTCTTCCGGGTGGCTTCAACGTCTATAAGTTTTAGCCCATCTTTTTCCCTAACAGTGGCCTTACTTATTTTCTGCTCTATCTTAGACAACATATCATCAACCGCCGATAATTCCAGGTCTGCCCGTTTTTGTGCGTCTTCTGCTACAGCCGCCTGTATCTCATTCGCTCGGGCCTCCTGAGCATTCCGGATAAGCTGCGTTATCTTCGCCTGCGCTTCAACGGTCCGGTTCTCCTCTTTTTTCAACTCCTTTTCAAGTGCTTCTACCTGTTGGTCATAATTTAGGTTTATCCCGGCTAATCGCTTGTCTAAACCTTCTTCCATGACAGCAACAATACTGGCGTTAACCTGCCTTTCCAAATCCAGTAGGCGTTCTGCCTGGTTCTTTTTTAACTTTTCAAGCTCCCGGCCTTTTTCTATTTCCAGACTTTGTATCTGGTCATTTATTGCAGCACGAGATTTAGCTGTTAGATTGGTTTCCGTAGAAAGGCGATGTTTGAGGTCCTCTATCTGCCGATCGTAAGTATTCTCTACCTCTTTTCTCATACGCTCGTCAGCATCTGATATAATCCGTATCTTGGCGTCTTCCGCATTACGAATAGCATCTTTTTCAATCGACGCCGCTTCTTTCTGAGCGGCTATACCCTTTTTTAACGCCTCTTCCTGCTTGTCTGCCCTTTCTTTTCGCTGTCTGACTTCCATAATAGTCGCTTGATCGTTTAGGTCCCTTTCATGCTTATACGCTTCCTCCCTCAATTGCTTTGCTTCATCTATTTGCTCTTTAGTAGCCTTTCGATTCCGTAGAATTTCATTATATGCCTTTTCAGTGAGTTCGGTCCTTTCTTTTGCAGCCTTCCGTCTGATTCTCAACACTTCTTCCTCTTTTTTTCCTTCTGCCTCTGCTACAGCGGCCGCTAATTCACTGTCCCTATCAAGCTGTCTTAACAGGCGATTGGTATAAGAAAGTTCGGCATTCAACTTAGCCTGTTCCTTACGAGCCTCCCCCGCACGTGTAGCAAACAAATACAATGCCCCGACGACTGTAACTAAGGCAGTAGCCAGCAATACATAGGGGTTGGCAGACGCTACCACATTAAAAACCTTTTGAGCCGCAGTAGCTGCTATTGTTCCTTTTGTACTTAACGCTTCGGCGGCAGTCTTAGCCTTTATTTGAGTGGTTCTTACAGAATCCATAATCGCCCCTAACTTATTTTGTACTATCCCCTCCCTAACAATGTTAGTGTTAACTTGCTGTACAATCGATAAAAGGGCTATGACTTTTTGCAAGGCTGCCGCTTGCTCTGCGTTTTCTTCGTTTTGTTGACCAAACATACCTAAAAGCATATTAGCCCCTAACAAGGACTGTGCAAGCCCCATACTGGATTTAGAGGCACCGTCTATACCCTCACTTAACTTTTCCAGTCCGGCGGTAGCCTTTTCATAGTTACCCACAGATCGGCGAAAATCTCCGGCGGCTTCTTCAGCCCTTTTAAGTTTCTCCCGTGTTTCCAATACCTGTGCACCAACTTTCTGGAACTCTTCACCGTCCATATCCAGGCTTTTCCATTTATCAACCAACTGAGACAATTCTATACGTAGAGCTTCTATTGAGTTTGCCTCAACGGTTTCAGCTTTAGCCCGCAACGTCGCCGCCCGCGTCGCATCTTTTAGCGCTTGGGTAGCTTTTATCTGCTCTTTAGTCGCGTCACTATTGACCTGCTTAGTTTTCTCAATGGTTTCCCGTATCTTCTTTGCAGCCTTTTCTTCCTCAGTCAAAGCCTGCACTTTTTCTTTAGTCGTTTTAGTGGTCTTAACCGTAGTTGCATTGGCCTCCTTCGCTACTTTATCGAAGTCCTCTAAAGCGTCTTTAAGTTTGGTAACTTCTTTTATTCTTTGCGATATACCGTTTATAATAAGGGTATACTCTTTCTTTCCATTGCTAGACATATCTCTATATTTTACGTATTAATTTTATTTCAGTTTTATTTCTCCCAGAAGGGTCATACCCTGATAGCTCTGCGATATAGTATAAATCGCCGTTAAACATGGCGTATGTAGTGCCGTTTAGAGCTTCATATTGCGCCGGAGACAGGTATCCTTCCACCTTAGTATAGTGAGAACTCCCAGTAATTAGAAGCGTGAAAAATCTATCGAGGATAGATAACTTTCCGCCTTTATAGTCCAGTGTTATTAGATCATTAGAATTAGTTACCTTAGCTACTGCAACGCTATCGCCATTGAAAGTAAAAGACGCTCCCAAGTCATTGAGTAAACCGCCGTATAACCAAAATCGTGGTGCCAGGTCTGTATAACTCTTACCTTGCGCCTCGCTATAGGGCATTTCGTTTACCCAAACATCATGTTTTGATATTATAGGCAGAGGAAGGGTAACACTACCGATATCGCCTTTCCAGATAATATCTTTAAACCAGTTATATGAAAATTTGCTTTTTTGTTCTATTATCTTCTCTTCGGTAGCCCCCGTACTATACTCCCCTCCCCCGTCGTCATTAGTTAAAAAATACCCCTCTTCCTCCATATCTACAGTGAAACCTAACTTGTATAGTGAAGGTAACCCCAAAGGTGTATTAACCCTATCTCTAACAGATGTAACCCCATCCAGGTCAACATAAGAGCCATCATAAGATTTTCGGGTAGGCTTGGTATCCAGACTAAACGTGTCGTTACCTGTTTGGGAAAGACGTAGATTAAACGCCTTACAAAATTCCGTTATCCAATCGTCTACCTTGTCTTCCTGTGGCATAAATTTAAACAGGTCGATACGGTCCGATTCAAAAGTAGGGCTATCGTTCCAATCCAAAGTAGGTAACTTCCCTTGTTCCCTGTAATATCCCGGTATCCAGTCTTTATCCGATCGGAAAGGGGTTAGCTCCAATGAATAATTTATAGAATATATGGCAGGATAAGACACCGAAATAATAGATAATACTTCTCCCCTGTTAAGCCACGCTATCGCGCATACTTTACCCCTCGCAGTTCTATCCCCGGACACTAGGTCATAAGACACGGGGGTATTAACCAGAGCTACTTTATACTTATCCGTTTCTAATCCTATCCCTTCGCTATTGACTCGCATATACCCGGGGGAAGGAACTATAACTAAAGGCCTATCGCTTCCGGCGGCATCTACGTCCCAACTAAGAAAAGGGCTCGCTATCTGCGTTTGTGATGGTATATCACGGCTATCCATTGGATTAGACCTATCCGCGTTTTCTCCAAAAGGGTCACCTACCCCAAAACTAAAGCCCGTTATTATATTTTTATCCTGTGCGGCATCTATCAAGTGCACGGACTTTCCATCTGTTACACGTGGGTAATACCGCTCATCATCTTCCGGAGATTGGGGTAGATTATCTCGACAAAAAGTACCGTCTAATTTTTCAGAGCTTAGATCAGCATCTGGGGTACGGGTTAGTCGAATCTCTATTTGTTTCTTTTTTAATGTACTTGTTATCGCTTCTTCATACGTTACCCCCGTATCTTGATCTTTCATAACACACGAACCTGCCCCGCGGTACAAAATAGCCAGACTGGCAGCAAACTCTATCTTATAATACCCCGAGATCGGAACTACTATACGCGCGCCCGCGTTCCCCGGTCTGCCGTTTTCGTAATGGGTTGGTATAAGATTCCCTCCGGGGTCCTCCTTGTGGCTAATGATCGAATTACTACCGGACATTACCTCAAAAACGTTTAGGTTAGGCTCATGCCGACTAATACGCGCCGCCTTTTCGCAGTGGCTATCTTTCGCCACGCAGTTAGTAGGAACAGCGTTTTGCCAAGTACCCTCTACTTTTATCCTTCCGTTACTTCTATAATTCCATGGCAACCCCTGCTTACCGTCATCTTTGTGGCTCAGATACAATTCGCGTAACCGTAAATCACTAAACACGTTGCCGTTTAACTGAAATCCTTTTTTAGAGAAAGCCTCGCGTAGCAACATCAATACATTAACCGAAGGCGGCATATTATCAATCGAGAAAATAGTACTATCGTCCCATACGTTCCGGTCCGAATATATGCCATTTATGGCCCTTTTGGGAAGAACACCATACAGCACGTAGGGAAAGATAGCCTTTTGTGGCTCTGTAGCAGCCGCACGGTTATAACGGCTTACAGAAGTTGCCAGGCTATCAAATGGTAGCCAATGCCCGGTTAAGTCTTTCCAAGTGATACCGTTAAACACATCCTTTACCGTCTTGGGTGCAGGAATAACTAAGTTTCCTTTATATGCTCGCTCAGATATCTCGGATAGGCGAAAATTACCCATGAATATACGTACGCCTCCGGCTATTAATTCCGCAATATACATGCGAACAAATTTCCCCCGAGTTTCCTCAATATTCGCAAAACCGAATATTTCGTTATTCGCTGACGTAATCGGCAAAGTAACGCTATAGCTGTATTGTGCATCTTTTGCGCTCAGTTCGCCGGGGTTAATCAACTGCCTGTTAAGACGTACGCTAAAGTTATCTGTAAGATCGCACATACGCCCATCTATGTATAATTCAAATTCAGCCATTTACGTAACTTTCGCTTAATCGGTACTTGATAGTCGGTATCTGCATATCACGGTTTTCCGGGTCTATCGTTAACTTAAATTCCTCTATTATAATATAGTTGCCCTCCCCATCCAGAACAACGCGAGATAATGCCAACTCTTTAAGCCAGCGCGCCACGTCGTCAGATACCGGGGCCCCCTCTATAGTATAAGTATTATTCAACGAAGTACGCGCCACCATTTTCAAACCTTCCCCTTTACTGTAAGAAGGGGTAAGGCTGCGATTATAGGTATCCATTTCGTTGGATATGTCTTCTTTAATGGGAGCATCAAAATTAAACGTATCCCATCCCCCAAATCTATTTATAAAATACACAGGCCTCAACTGATGCAAAGAGGCGGGATGTATGCGATACTCCAACTCGTTAGAAATCATTTTAGTCCCATCGATCACCGAAACACGTACTATTCCTGTTTTAGGATACTTAGTTAATACGGAGTCTATGTCTAATAGGCAGGTACTAACTGACATCGTATTCAGTTCTGTCTTTGTCTGGGCCTCGATTGTTCCTAAAACAATGCCGCTCGTAGTTAATGCCTTATACAGTACTTTCAAATTAATAGGAACCGGGCCACTTTTTGCCCGAACCGCTTCTCCTACTAACCATGACGTATTAGAATTGATTGTTACCGATTGGCTTCCCCCGGAAGCAGGCAATAATAAAGACACCGGACTAACCGTAATATAGGGCACGCCTACAGCAAAAGAAAGGAACTCCTTTTGACCAGGAACATAGTAAGTTGTAGGTCTATCCGTTAATAGAGTAAATCCGTTAGCACTATACTGGTACCGAGACATATCCAAACTCTCCGACGGTAACGCATACCCTTGCAGGACATATAATGCCGGAGATTCGTAGACAATCGTCGTGTTGTCATCTTCTACTAATTTAGCAACTATCCTATAAGAATGCCCCGTACCTGTATCAAACCAGCCCGGAGAAACCGGAGGAACATTGTATGAATTATACGAGTTAAATACCGAATTAAGATTAAACCATATCGGCCCATTTGAACACGATTTTTGTAAAGTAGCTAAATGATTGCCTTCACTGTCCTGTACATCGATCTCTATATAAGCATCGCTACCGTATTCTGTTACGCTAAACTGTATCCAGTTTGGCGCCCCCGTTAATGATATGTCTTCCGGGGTAATTGTTACCGTCGTCTTAGCCATTTCTTTAATTGTTAAAAAAGTTATCCAAATCGTCTACTATTGCAGCATATAATTTATCCGCCCAATCATCGTTAAACAACGTATCTAATTCTCGGTCCATCGTGGCGAATATCGGACGCCCTTCGTGCCCATCCCGCCAGATAGCATACGATATGGCGTACAAAGTACTCGCGTCGGTAGGTATGCCGTTTTTCTGCGCCCAATCTTTTAAGACACTGATAGGCGGTTTCTTTTTATACTTTGGCGGGCGCGTCCACTCCAAGAAAACTACATAATGATTAAACAGCGCCGTTATTACCGGGTCGCCATCATTAGCCGTAGCTATCGCCGCTTCTAAATCTCCATTAAGAGCGCTATTCCTTAGCGTATTACGTCCCGTTTTAGTGTTTACACTAATAGTATCGTCTTCCAAAATAGCAGAAGCCAACGCCAGTAAATCGCTGGCTATCCTATTAACGGCTAACTGTACCCCCTCCTTACTCATTGCGGTATAGTGAAATTAGGTAAGCCGTTTTTGTCGAATACCGCGTACCCGTCTGGATACTCTACAGTAAAGTCCGGCAACGCCTCAACGCTTTTAAATTGCTTATTCGGATTAAACACATTGCCGCACCGGTCCACGGGGTTGGCTTGCAGTAGTTGGTAGGTAAAGCGCACGCCCGCAGCAGAATTATCATAATATTCCCGCAACGTTAAGAAGCTAAGGCCGCTTACGCTTATCCCTGTTTCAGCGCGTAGCGCTGCTATCTTCTCTTTAAATTCCAGTCCGACAATAAAAGCGGCGCTTTGAATTGGTAATACGTCTTTTCTTGTCGTAGGAATACCTAGTATATCAATGTTAGCAGTATACCGCAGCACATTAGCACCATCGGACTGCCCGTGTATCGGGTCATCCAACCACACAAGTGGATGCGCCTCATTAGCTGCCCCCTTCTCCCGCCCTTCGCCATAAATAAAGGCGTTAATAGCCTCGTGTTCACGGGCCAGTTTATAAAATAGATCAACTATTTGCATTCTATTTGTTTTTAGATAACGAACGATCTAACTTTCTTTGCGCTTCTTCGGCGTATTCCTTGTCTCGGCGGTATAATAAGTACGTAAAAACTTTTGTAACCGGTAACGCAGTAATACGGTCAAGGTCCTGTATGTCATCTCCCGCCAAATCCGCGATAACCTTATACCACCCCCAGGATAACGAAAACCCTCTGTATTCCGGGGCAATCGGCCGCAGGCTTGGGCCAGGTTTGAAAAGGTCTGTATACGTAGATCGCAGACGTCTTTGCAGCGTAAAAAAAAAGCAAGTACACCCAAAACCTTACTTACCGGCAATGCTGCAAACATCTCCCTACGCTCGTCATTGTTTTTGCAGTCATACTTCTCACCTACAGGGCGACAAACAATGGCCAACACGTTAGAAAGTACGTTTTTACCCTGCTTCTGCACCTCGTCAATATCTACCCAGGCACCTAACGTTAATTCTTCCTCGATAGGTACAATGAACTTTACTCCCCCCACCTCAATAGTGGGAGAAGGTTCTGCGGGGTTATTCTTAAAAAGAAAATCCAGATACCCTACAATCCGGTTAAACACTTCGGACGGCCACTCTAATAGTAGTTCTGAGTCTACGTTACATATATGGGCTACCCATTCAACCCGCTCACGGGCTGTAGAAGGCTCTTCATCGTAAAACGATTCGTAAAAGCCTAATGTAATATCGTCCCAACTTTCGGGTACGGATATTCTTGTATTATCGTATTCTAACTTCACCATACCCTAAAGACGAAAAACCTTTTTTTTCGTCTTTACTGAAAAAACGGTAATCAATGGAAGAAGAAAAGAAGGACCCGGGTAATTACGTAGTCGTAAACTTGGGCACAATAGACGAGAACCCCGCATACCCGAAGGTATCACTAAATAAATCTGGGGGCTGGGTTACTTATGGGACAAAAAACTTATTTCCGCAGGAAATAGTTAACTTCAACAGTAAAAGCCCGGTAAACAGCAGTATCATAGAAAGTACAGTTACCTACATCTGCGGTAAGGGCGTACGTGATAGCGAATCAAATGCAGGCCGGTTTGTAGGAGTTCCCAATACAGGCGAATCCTGGGACGACATGATAGAGAAAGTAGCGACCGACTACAAAACTTTCGGGGGATTCTATTGGCAAGTAATCGTCAACAAGGGCGGCACTACGGTATCCTTGTTTCATCAAGACTTTACCCAGGTACGCATAGGGCAAATATCCGAAACGGGTAAACCGGAAACATTCCGAATATCGAAAGACTGGACAAAAACAAGTGGAAAAAATAAACCGATAGAATTACCCGTTTGGCCAGGAAGTGTAAGAAAGGCTAAAAAAGGTGTGGCTTACATGTATTATCACTGGGACTACACGCCGGGTTTAGACTTCTATTGTATACCGGGTTATTATCCGGCAATGGATTACGTCAAGGCAGATGGGGCACTAGGCGAATTTTATAAAAATAGTATAAATACAGGTTTCACTCCATCCGTTGTTATTAGTATGCCCAGCAACCCCAGCGCAGAAAAAAAAGAGGAATTTCAAAGATTGTTCGATAGAGCCTTTTCCGGTCCAAACCCTGCAACGCGTACCGTGATGCTATGGGGCGAAAATGATAATGTAAAACCTACTATTACTCCCTTCAATGCAAGCGCCAACGCCGACATATACAACAACGTCGAAGGGATTGTATTTCAGAAGATCGTAAGCGCCCACCGATTAAGCAGCCCTACCCTGGCAGGCGTATCCGGTTCAGGAAACCTAACCGGCAATGCTGCCGAAATAATCGACGCCTATATACTGTACAACTTTACCGTAGTGGAGAAACTACGCAGGAAAATACTCGATAGCCTGAATATCTTTACTAAAATAAATAAAACGGCGCCCCTCGTTATCGACGAACTGGATGTTATAAAGAAGATACAAGAAAGCGAGAACCCAGCTACGCCCACGACTTCCGAGGAGCTCCCCCAAACCCTAAGCAAGCCGGATAACCGGTTAGTACGTTATCTTAAAAAAATAGCAAAACGATGGAGATAGTTTTAATTAACGAAGCGCTATTTACAGAAAATAGCCCTATAAAAGAAAATACCATTATAACTAAATTTGTACCGTACATTGGTATCGCCCAAAAAATGTACATAGAGCGCATACTAGGCACACCGTTAACCGAAGAGCTCAAAGAACAGATACGGAAAGCCAGCCAAGAAGAAGCCAAGGGCGATGAAATTACGAAAGCTAACCAGGCGCTTATAATAGCGTTAGCCCCGGCACTTTCATTCTACGCCGTATACCAAGGCATACCCTTCCACTGGGCAGCGATAGTAAACAAGGGAATAACCGTACAGGAAAGTGAAAACAGTAAGGCAGTAGACATTAAAGACATCGCCCAGCTTAGACGATGGATTAAAGACGATGCGGCCGAACTGGCGAACGACCTTATCGAGTTCCTACAAAATAATCGTGATAAATACCCCTTGTGGCAACCTGGCAATAGCTGTACCGATAAAAAAGGTTCTGAGACAAATCCTATGGATGCCGGAATATTTATACCTAAAAGGCGTTAACTATGGACTGGATTGCGATAGGAACGATTATAGGAAGTACCGTCACAGCTTTAGGCGGTTTTGAATTTATAAAGTGGTGGTTTAACCGGGGAACATACTCTCGTAAAGAAGCGGTAGGAGTGAAAGCCGCAGAACAAAGCCTTTACGCAAAGGAAATAGACCGCTATGTAGAACGACTGGCCGATAGGGATGCAAAGGTAGATTCAATTTACCGAGAACTAAGAGAAACCCAAGGGAGAGAGCTGGCATTAATCGAAGAAATAAATAAATTAAAGTTAGAAAAGCAGTTACTACTATACCAAAAATGCGAAGTAAGAGGATGCGCTAACCGAAAACCTCCGGGAGACTACTAACCCGGTGATATATTAAAAAGGCGACCTGATTAGGCCGCCTTTCCTTTTTTAAAGTAAAAGCTGTGTCTCACGACATGAAGTATCAAAGTTTCGCAGTTAATAGCTCTTGCCCAATTTCTCGGATGGCTTCACGCAACTTTGCATATTGTTTCTCGCTAGCTTTAGATAGGCCATTACGGTACTGACGCAACTGTGAAGCGTTAATACCCGCCTTTTCCGCTAACTTAGTAACGTTTATTATATTGAAATAGTCGAAAAACGATTCTAAATCGTACTTCCATTCTATTTCTATATCAGGTGTCTCCTTGCCCTCCTCGGTACGCATTTCCTTTATTTCCTTATAGCCCTGCAACAGATCAGCCCTGGCAGCCTCGACAGTGTCACCATGACCAACCAGACCAAAATCTAAAGCGTCTCCGTCGTCGTCCACATAGCAAGAAAAATAACCATCGCTTGCCCGCTCAATAATAACTGTAACTTTCATAGTTCCTCCTTTGCTAAAATAAAGTAAAAGCCTGAATTATTAATATTCAGAAAGAGGGCGGGGGATTAAATCCCCGCCTTTTTCTTAATGCTACGTTCAGTTCCTTTAGGTACTTCGTGGCTCCCATGCCTCGGCACGATAACCGGCCTTTGAGTAATAGGGCTGTACCAAACGTCGTGATTAGCGCCGTGCCGGGTAATGTAGCAACCGGCAGCCTTTAAGGCCGCAACTAATTCTGAATACTTCATAATTTCAAAGAGCTTTTACTTTATAGACACAAAGATAACGTTTTCGTTATTCTACACCAAACAAAACCATAACAAAAACGTTATTTTTTAGACTTATTAACTTTAGCAATAATCCAAAAGACTCCCCCGCCTAAAGCCACTATACCGATGTATACTAATATCTTTTCATACCAACGCAACGGCATACGTACAGGACGGTCTACAGCCTTATCAACATATACCGGATAAGGCGCGGGCTTCTCTGTTACCTTTTCGCTTTCCTTCACTTTGCCGGACACCTGGATAGTGTCGGTTTTATTAGTTATCATGTGCTCCATTGTTCCGCTATCCCCGTGCCATATAGCCGTAGATATAGCGTACTTCGTTTCTACAATGCTGGTGGTATCAGGAACGACCTGTTTTATATACTCCCGCTCTAACTGCACATCTATAATCGTGTCCCGCACCGTCTCTTTTACCGTTACTTTAGTCTCTACGGGAATATATATTTTTTTGGAGCATCCAGCCAGAAACCACATAACAAAAACCAGCCACAGGGCTAAAAACACATTTTTCATTTTAATATCTTTTTCAGGTTTTGGTAAATCGTCCAGCGATCGGATAAATCGATATACCCGCCGTTCACCCTCTTCGTTAGTCCCTTAAAAGTTTCGTACTCTTTCGTCGGGTTATCCAAACCATCAGCCAAACGGTTAAGCCCGTTTGAATCCCAAAACCAAGCCGCAGAATATGCAGCGTATTCCGGCGTAGCCAGCAAAGCAGGATTATCTACGAAGTCTACACCCATCGGAAGGGCGTACATACCTTTCGTCGCAGCGGCATAATTATCTTTACCGGTTAACTGGATAAGCCCGCGCCCCCGGTACTTCCAACCGTCCCCACTGGCTTCGTCCCCGTTCCCCATCCGACCGGCATACACGTAATTTGCTATCTTCTCCGGATTGCGAGCATAGGCCCGCGCCTTCACTGCGTCGAAAAGTTTGGGCCATGTGGCCACTAACCCAGCGGCGTCGTAGTCCAAATTCTCCTCTACTAACAGTAACTGCCCGGTCTCGTGCCCCACTATTGCCAGAAATGCCCGAAGACGTGAAGGTGTATTAATATTATACCGCATTGCTGCGCCATTCAAGAAGGGCAAGTATTTCGCCCTATTGTCAGCCGTACTCAACGGGTACGCCAGTCGTAAATTACTCTCTGATACTTGCATGATGTTTCATTTTTTACCTTCGGGCGCCAGTGCCTACCGTGACATCAAAGCCCGAAGAAATATTACTTAATCTATTTAGAAATACATATCTTTCCGCATCTTTTGCGTGGTTAAATTTGTCGATCGGTTTACCTGTATAATTACCGTCCGGGTCCTGACTGTACCGGTACTTCCGATTTTCGTCTATGCTGTTCAGTGATCTTTGCGTATAATGCTTTTTATACCGGTTCATCACTTTAATCCCCAGATCAATATCTTTATTATCCGAGGGCACAGCATTAATGCCCATATTTTTAAGCTCCCTGATACTTTTAGGTTCCGCCCTGTCGCATATTACTTCCGTATCGGTAAAGCCCGCAGCACGCACGGCAGCCGCTATATCGGGATTATCCATATTAAGACCGTACGCTATCTCGTCTATCCATACCTCGCCGCCTTCCCCCTGGACGACCAGCATTATAGCGGTAGGAGCCGACCAACCGAAGTCTACACCTATCCAATGTTTTTTCCATGTGTCACGCGGTGGAAGTCCGGGTACTATATCCCAGTTCTTTATTATCATACCTTCGTAACTGCCGGTTTCACCTAATATCATTACCCGATAATAATTATCATCTATACTGCCCTGATACTCTATTTCGGCAATTTGGGCGGCCGGCAACATGTCATTGTCTTTATATGTACTATGGATAAGTACAGTATCTTCACGCGGTAATACTTTACTATCTACCCAAAATTCATATAAAGGGTTATAGTCAAGTATTATCTTTTCACCCGTACGTGAGGATAACTGCCGATATATGTCGAAAGGCACATTTATACACTCGTTGATATAGAGTATTTCACGGGCCGGACCGGTCACTTTTCCGGGCGTATCTGCGCTAAAAAACTCTATTGTACTTTGCCCTACCCGGTATTTGAAGTCAGTAGCATTCCAAGCGTTATCATCCCAAAGCCCATCAAGCTCTAACATCTTCCTAAAGTCCTTTATACACCCCCTTTTTAAGTGGGGCATAGTTTCGGATACGACCGATATAGTGCGGGGGATTTTCGATTCTCGGGCTATAATATAAAGCAACTGTAGAATAGACCATGTTTTAGAGGACCGCGTCCCCCCTTTGTTTACAATCGTACGCACCCCGGAACTTATGTATGTTGCAAGGTTCTTGCTAAATACGTTTGTAGTGTCCATTATAACAGGCTCTTTAATACTTCAAGGTCTTCATCTGTCTTACTATCACGTACAGTCACTTTCATTACAGTCGCGCCCTTACTCGTAATATCCTGCTTGTCGGCTATGCCGTTAAGGCGAGCCACCAGGCCAGGAGAAAAGATACCCAGTGCCGCCCCCTCAATCTGCTGAGAGCGTACAATGTGCTCTATCCGCTCAATAGCCCCTATTAGTTCTATTTCGTCGGTAGTGGCTCTGCCCGCTTCCATCTTTTCAAGTAACTGCCTTTTTGCGGTACGGAAGTAACTGCCGGATACGCCTAAGTAAATGGTTAGCCCATCCATAGTATAAGGACGACCCAGCGGTACATCCGCCTCCTCGTACCCGCCTTTATACTTTACCAACTCTACTTTCTCCCAGGGGTGACGATCGCACCAATCGAAATACTTGTACGCTTCTTCAAGTAATAACGCAGCGTCGCCGAACAGCTTATCCCGCCCGTGCTTCGTACGAAGTCTCCAAAGTTGATTACCTGTTAAACGTTCCGACATACTTTACCAACTTATCACAACAGGCTTTCCCCGTCGTCTTTATTTGCACTCTCCCCCGCGCCTTCGGTATTACCCGGAGACTCGGGCGTTACTTTCTCTGTGGCGCCATCCTCATACATTCGCGCCTTACCGCCTACCTGTACAGTAACCCACGCCCCACGCGCCGTTTTATAGGAGCCTGGTTTTACGGCCGTACCGTCTGCATACTTAACCGTTCCTTTGTGTCCGTCGTCATCGGTAGGTATAAAGTCGATTGGCAAACCCTCTGCCATCGGTACACGCATAACGCCCTGTGCAGGTTCTGCGAATTGTGGGCTATTCGGGTCAGGATGTACCTCTGCCGATACCTCTTCCGTCGGCACCGGTGGCACTGGCGGCACCTCCTTCGCTGCCAAATATTCGTTATAGCCTTCCTGCCATCGTACCAACTCGCGCACACGATTACGCAGGCAGCTACTACATGTTTGTGGTCTTTCCTGCTTTCCGAACGCTTCGTTATACGCAGCGTAGACACGCGATACACTATACCGGTGTTGCTTACTTTCTTCAATCACGCCGTTAACCCGTTCCACAAGCCCCGGCGATACTCTGGAATAATCCGTTTTACTCATAAATTCTAAATTTTAATTTGATATATAAGAAGTTAATTAGCCCGGTTAATACACTGACGGCAATAATGCCGTAGGTAACGGAAAGGCGTACAGGCCCATAGTAGGGCGAATTTGCTAACTCGGTGATTTCGCCCGTTGCAAGGTTCTGCCTAACCGATGTAACACATTCAACTGCTGGAAAATAAGGCGTCAAAGTAAACGCCAGCAACACGCCTAACAAAAGATTTATCCAAAACGCGAGGCAGCCCCTACAGTTAAATGGCTTGAACTGTAGCGGATGCCTCACAACTTCCGTAAAAAGCCATCCCAGCACATAGGCCAGGAAGGCATTAAACACCGCCATCGCGGTAACTATGATTAAAAAACTTAGTGCCTCCATGCACTAAAGACGAAAAACTTTTTTTTCAGGCTAAAAGAGAAACGTAGTCACAATTGCCGAAGTGCTCTACTATGCCTTTCTTTACCCCGCCGACCCACATTTTCACCCTACTGCGGGGAATGCCTAACATGCGGGAAAGGAACGGATACGAAGCATTGGGATACAGTTCGGTATATATCTCAAATACCGTTGCGGCGGCGCCGTCGTACCGGTTACGTACGTACCCTATTATCTCGTTACGCAGATTTTCTACTGCTTCTTCGTATCCCGCCGTATCCGCTTCTACTACCGTCATACTCGCTACATCTACTTCATCAGTCCGTAGGATGTTAGGCGATTTACGAGAATCCAGGAAAGTAGCACGATAGGTTTTGAGGAAGTACCGCAAATAGTCGTTAACGACCGTGCCGCCCCTCGCTATCGCATTATACCCACGTATCAACGCATCAGACGCCATATCTTCGCTATACTCGTTGCCGGGTATATACTGTTTTATCCGGTGCATATTATTTGCGTACCAGTTCATAAAATCACGCGCCTTAGCCTCGTTCTGAGGCGTCGGCTGAACTTCTTCTTTTCGTCTACCCATGTCTGTATTTATTTCTAAGTTCTTTTATTTCGTTCATTAAAAAAGTCTGGTTAGTCTCCTTAGACGCCAAGCGCTTACATACCTTGCCATCTCGTGTCCCCTTCACGATAAGCCGGTATACGTATATTTCCCTCAGTGCCCCGCGCCTCAATAAGCGTGCTACCGTCTGCTGGTAATGCTCTAAATTCCACGTAGTCGAAAACCATACCATACGGCGGCCCCCGAATTGTAGGTTCAGGCCGTGCCCCGCCCCGGCGGGGTGGATAAGCAAAAGACGTATTTTCCCGGCGTTCCAGTCCCTAAAGTCTTCTACCGTAGCTTTGCCTTTTCGTAACTCCCGCGCTTCCGGGAAAGCTGCCCGTATGCGGTCTATCTCGTGGCGGAATTGGTATACTACAATAAAATTTTCATCTGGGTACTTATCCAACAGCGTACGTAGCGCATCCACTTTCACGGTATTGACTTCATGCCAGGGACGCCCCGCACCTTCCCCATCTTCGTAAATCGCTCCACTGCTTATCTGCAATAGTTTGTTTGTCAGATCGGCCGCTGTCTTGACCGTTACACTGGCTTCGTCGCCAATAAAGTCCAGAACATACTGCTCTTCCAGCGTATCGTACACTTCACGGTCAAACGGCGTAAACATCAGTTCTATATCCTCCGTATGCAGGGCAGGCAACTCGATAAAGTCGCGTGTCTGCATGGTCAACGCTATGTCTTGTAGTTTATGCGCTATCACTTTAGGAGCTCCCGGACGGGGGATATACTCGTATACGATCATCCCGTTACCCCTTGTCGTGAAATACTTATCTACGAACTTGCCAAACGTATCACCCAGCCGCTCGCCATCGTCAATCAGAACCATCTGCGCCCACAGGTCTACGTAGCCGTTAGGCGATGGCGTACCGGTCATCCCTATACGGTAGTCTATCGTCTTAACCGCCCTGCGCAGTTTCTTGAAACGCTGACTATCCCGCGACTTAAATAGACTTAACTCGTCCAATACGATACAGTCGTACGGCAACTTACCCGTATATTTGCCATTCTTCTTTGTTATGTACCTGTCTATAAGCCAAGCTAAATTATCCACGCCTATAATGTATATTTCAGCATCGGCGTTAAGCGCCTTCGCACGCTGTGCGGCAGTGCCGGCTATTACACTGTAGCGCGTACCTTCCAAATGTGCCCACGTCTCTAGCTCGTCGGGCCATGTGATGCGCGCCACCTTATCGGGAGCGACTACAAGCGTCTTAGTTATTGCCGCTTCGCGGTAGTGCATATCGTACAGGTAGCTGAGGGCAATAACCGTTTTGCTCAATGACATGCCCAGGAACAGGGCAGCCCGGGGATTGGCGTACAGGTGCTCGTAGGCTGTCTGCTGGTGCGGGTCTGTCTGGTAAGACCGGCCGCTTTTCTTGTTGTACAGCGTGCGTATCATAGGGATAGAATAAAGCCGGTTACAGACTCTTTGCTGTCTAACACCTCAACCCTAAAGCCCAGCGCACGCAAACGCTCGTGTACCCTGCGCTGGATAAGCGTAGGCTTTTCGCCCGGTGCCTTCAACTCCGCAAAAGCGATAGCGCCGCCAGGCAGCAATACTATGCGATCGGGAAAGCCGCGGAAGAATATCGGCGGGAACTTCACGCAAAGCCCGCCCAACGCTTCTACCTCCTTTACTAAAAACTTTTCTATTTTACGTTCTTCTGCCATATCAATACTTTTATTATTCGCTTATCTGTGGGTGACGGAGTGACGATAAGTGACGCCCGAAAAACATTTTATTTCTATCGGCTAAAAAAAAGACCGAAATTGATTGTTATATTAATTCTTAATCTCAAAATCTATTATATATATATAATCGTAGAAAAATAAATATATAGAAAGCGTCACTTTCCGTCACTTCGTCACCATTCCACCACCGACGGTCCCTAAAATCTCCCAAAAGGTGACGATAATCGTCGATAGGTGACGGAGTGACGATAGAAAAACAATTTGCATAAATTAACTCTTACTTTCTTCAGTGTCATTATCTTTCTCTTTTCGGGCAAAAATGATCTGCCCAAAATTTCTTTTCGTTCCTCTAAACCCCATCCCGTTAAGCCTGTCTTTAAACGTCCGATTAGAACACGCCTTATACCCATTGTCCTGGCAGTACGTTTTATATTCGAAGTACATGTTTTGAAGTGTTTCGTACTCCGTGTCAGACGAAACATAGTTAAAGTCATCTGTAAACAGCGCTACACTATCCGACTCTTTACGGTAGTTCTCTGTCTGTGACTTTACACTGTCTGATATGGTGAAACCTTTTTGCGCCAATAACCTTTTCAGCCCGTCTATGACCCAGTTAAACACCCCGCTCAACTCTTTTGCTATTATCTTATCCGATAGGTTTGGGTCTTGCTCGCTTTCCGGTATCCTCTGGTTAAACGGAATTATTATAAACCTTCTGAAAAATGCGTCCGTCTGCTCCGTATCTTTAGGCAATAGGTTACAATTAAACATAAGCTTACCGTAGTCGTATAGATCGAAGGGGCGCTTATATATCTGCCTGGCGTCTACCGGTTCCCCACTCACCAACTTTTTAAACATATCCGTTTCCATCTTCCCGTTTATCTCGCTTGCGTAATTTAATAATCTGTTCGCAAGTTCCGCGCGCTGGTACTCGGAGCGGGTAAGCGTATCCAGTGGATAGTAGCTAATATTCTCTTTCCCTAGCAGGGCATTAACGATATTAAAAAAGACGCTCTTTCCATTGGCCCCACTACCATACAAAATAAGTGTTTTAGACAATTTAAGGTTCTTAGTAAAAACATAGCCCATAAATTCAGCAAGTACTTTGCGACAGTCTTCATCAGGGAGCACCCGTCTTAAATAAGCCTCAAATAGCGGACATTTCGCATCCGGGTCATAGTCAAAGGACAACTGATACTTTATAAAATCTTCCCGCTTATATTCTCTTAATACTTGTCCGCCCTCTGACACTTCAAACGTGCCGTTTGCCAGATTGATAAGTACCGACTGCCTCTCTGTTGGAGTAGATAGATATGCCGAGGAAAGAAACTGCCTGTATAACTCGTCTTTAAATTTAAAGTGTCTGGCATCTAATGCCGGTACTCCCATCTTTACAGCGGCGTTACTCAAAAAAGATTTTAGGTCCTCTTCGTCGGTAACCTGCCAGAAAGCACCCGTATAAGCATATATAAAACCGTCTTTCGTACACAGCCCCCAATCATGTTTTACCGCGGCTTTCATTATCTCGTCCACTACGATTACCTGGTATACATTTCTCGGAACAGCCGCTTTCGGTTTTAACTCTGCCCTTTCGTGAAAGTCAACCCATTCTACATAGTCCAGTAATTCGGCTAACACCTTTTGACACGTCTTACGGCGTATCTGATCGGCAGCCTCTTCCAATTCCGCATAGTCTTGTAGCGCTCTTTCCCGACGTTCTTCAGCAAAGAGCCTTTTTACACTTTTACAAGTCTCGGCAAACTCCGCCATAGCCTTGTAACTCGGTAGCTTCGTTATCTCCATATCCGGTTTGGCTTTTTCGTCCAGATCGGCGAACTTATGAAGCCGTACCAGGTCGAACGCATTAAGCAACTTACCGCCCGCTACGTCGGTGGCATGGTGCGAATATGCCAGCTTATTATCATAAACCACTAAGCCGCCGGATGTAGAACCGCCTACAAGGCTGTAACGGTCGTGCCCCAGTTCCTCGCATGGCTCGTACACTTCGGTCAGGAACTCGGCTATAGCCTCGTCCATCGTGTAGGCCCTACAGAAAGCGCCGACAATGCCGCCTTTATCTTCCGGGTCCTCCACCTTGCCGGGACCGTCACGCTTAACTACGTCCTTCACCCGTGAAGACACGGGCCACGTGGTTGGGTCCTGCCAGGCAGGCAACTCGGCTAACACTTCGTCCGCATCCATTATCGGCCCGTCCGTATAGTGAAATATAAACTCCCCGTCTTTGCTCGTGGATGGATAATACATCAAGCGGGTAGGCTGATAAGTCGTATCGTCGAACGCATCTATACCTAACCAACTGGCTACTACACGGGCGATCGCCTCGTATTCGTCCGGACTGACTTTACGGGATAACGGGAAGACAATACGTAAACGCGGGTCCTCCGGTGTATGCTTGTGCGTTGTATACATGCAGCCCGCGTACTCCATCAGCCCGAAGTCTATCCACAGGTCAAGCGTGCCGTAGTCCACATCCAGGCAGACGATCTGCCGGTAATCTACGTAGCCCTTCTTGCGCCTGCCCTCACGGAGATAGCCGCCAACAAAACCGCCGACGTCCTTTATCTCCCCCTGTTTGTCTTTGCTGTAAGAGAAATACTGCTTTATTGTCTCACTGGTGCGCTCTGTCTGTGACAAGGTATTAACGATGTCTTGCCAGGTTGTACGCTTGTTCTGCCACTTCGTAGCACGGCAAGTACTTGCAGTGGCGATGTCTAAGGTGATGTTATTTTTCAGAGTTATCATACCCATTAGAATTTATTATAGTACTGAAGTACGATACGAGTACAAGCAATAGAGCCAATACAATAGGAACCCATATCGGAGCAAAGACATACGCCCACCCGATAGCGATTAAACCGCACATTTTTAGTATCGTAAGAATAAGGCAGGTGCCTACGGCCGCAGGTAGTCCCCATTTATAAATATTCTGTTTCATAAGTCTAATCCTTTTTATAATATTTACTTATATATCCGTCGCCCTTTAGCGGTAAGCCCTTTGCCCATACGGGCCCCACGGACATTATATCATTCATCACATCCAACTTTTCGACGGCTTCGCTTTCCGGTACTTCACATACTATTTCATCGTGGATGTGCATAAGTATCGGTAACCCTGCGTCGTAGTATATACGGCGCATCGTATCACATAGGCAATCACGGGCGATAGCCTGCGTAATGTTCTCTACCAAAGAGCCGCCGTACGTATCGGTTTTAACCCATATCTTTTTTACCTGGTCCATTCCCCAATAGCTAAGACGCCCTTTTTCCACGGACGCACCGTAATAGCTAAGACGCCTGCCGCTGGGTAGTTCGATGAAAAGATAGCCACGGTCATAAGAAAAGACAAGGGAGCAATACTTTTTGCGTAGTACATATCTCGTCTTCTTCTCTATAACATGTTTAGCTGCGGCCTCGACTTCGCGCCAATATTTAACTATATTCGGATTAGCCGAACGCCACGCCTTTACAATTGCCGGTAACTCCCCTTCTGTCAAACCTTCACGTAACGCCCCCATAGCAATAAGAGCACCTACCGAACCCTGGTATCCCAAAGCCAGTGTAGCTACTTTACCTTTGGCCCGCAAGTCGCTGCCGTGGCTAATCATTTCCAAAGGAACATGAAACATATTAGCGGCCGTAGCCTCGTAAATTTTACCGTGGGTATGGAATACATCTAATACCCATTCTTCCCCCGCCTCCCAAGCCAATACACGTGCCTCGATAGCCGAGAAGTCCGATACAACTAAAGAGCAGCCGGGAGCAGCAACGAGCGCGGTACGGGTAATACGGCTTATTACATCGGGCAAGTTATCATACAATAAATCGGCGATTCCTTTACGCACAGCCTCGCGGGCGGTTTCAAGCCCTTTCTTTAATGTGCGTTTCAGGTTTTGTATCTGGACTCCTCTACCCGCAAAACGTCCGGTACGGTTAGCACCATAAAACTGTAGTAGCCCACGTATACGCCCATCCTTGCACATGTATGCTAACATTGTATCGTACTTACTGATAGAGGTATTAGACGCAAGTTGGCGAAGCCGGAAAACACGTTGCACATGATCGGGTAACAAATCACCGTCCAGCGCATCCTTTAAGTAGTCCTTTCCAAGGCTGTGCACTTCGTATCCCAACTCCTGACAAAGCCAACGTTTTAGCTGTGGCAGGCTATTCGGATTATCTATACCGGTAATGTTAACGAGTTCATCGTGAACCCCTTTTGTAAATTCGTCATTCGCCTCTAACGCGGCTTTTATCAGTTCCAAATCTATAGTTATACCGGTGGCGTTAATAACCTGGTCCAGTACCCAGTTACCCCACTCCGTTTGTGACAGTCCAGGAAAACGCATAAGATACCGGTATATCTCCATTTCCGTTTTAACATCCTGCCGGTTATACTCAGTGAATGCCGCCCATTTCTCGGGCGTGTGCTCCGGTAAGTTACGGGTTCTGCCTCCGTTACTCTTAGTCGGTTTACAGGGTTTACAGAAATAAGATATTAAGGCTTTACCGCGCGTATCCTTTTGCTCGGAAAGCCCTAATATCTGCCCTATCTTATCCAGGCTAAGTGGTAGCCCCAGATAAGCGGCTCCTATCATGGTACAAAACCACTGCGTTAAGTCCAGATTTAATCTGTAGTGGGTACCAATACAGACAAACTCAAAGTTTGCGTTATGCGCAATCTTCTGCACATCCGAAGCCGTTAGCGCCTTCCATACATCTGCGGGGATACTCTCGCCGGGGAAAGTATCACCGGAAGTATCCAGCGCATAAACAGGCCCTTCGTCAAAACTATACGCGAAAAGAATAATACGAAAACTGGGGTCCTCCGCATAACGGTATACCCCAACATCGGATACATCCAGATCGCAATACGTTTCTATATCTATATGTAAATGCCTCATAATGTAATATCAATTAGTTCGTTGCAAACTTCATCCGGGTAGTTATCCAGGATAATGCACCATAACCCTGTAGGAAGACGAGCGGTTAGGATACCGCCCGGCCTTACCTCAAAAGTAACCCCGCTATGTTTGAGACGGCGTACTTTTGCAATTAACTGTTGATGTTCTTTTTTCATACTTCCATCCGTTAAGCTGGTATACTCGTTTCCTGGCAGTTTCCCGATCACTGTAAAGCGGTTCATTTCGTACAGGACTCAATCTCGCCGTAGTCCCATCTGAATAAACACAAACGCAAATCCTATAAACCCGCCCACACACTGAATATGAATACTCCCCTACTTTCATGTTTGGTTCCTTTCTGTACTGTTATTCGTTAATCTTTTGCCACTTAATAACTTCCTTATTAGTCTGGTAAAACTCTTCACCATCCCTCAAATACCATTCGCCATTAATTTGGCTGTATGTTCCAACAGTATAGTGATACATATCGAATTTAAGTTTCACTACAACTATTTCTCTATGCTCCGGCAGGTCATTAGGGTTTAAAGCTAAATCATGCCAAGATTGCTCTTTTTCTTGTATTTCAAGTGCTTTTAATGCGTGGTATTTAGATACAGCTTCATAATCACCTGAATGTTCAGATAACTTTGCACTATTACTTTCAATATAAATCTTCGCTTTGCTCATTCTTTATCAGTTGTTCGTTAATTACTTTAGTTTTGAGATGATTGATGTAAGAATCTACTTCATTGCGCAGCATAGATAGTTTTTGTATAAACTCGGTTACGCTATCATCGCTTGACTTGTGAAGCCGCACCTTTCCGTGGCAATCGGCAATTTCTATGAATGAATCCCGGTCAGCACCGTCCGAAAATTCAGTTTTGCCGTCAAAGCAAACGACACTCCCAGTCGAGCGTGAATTTTCAGAGTTAAGCCAAATGCGACGGTTATAATATACTTTGCTCATTACTTATTAGTTATGGGTTAATCCTTTCAAGCCAATCACTAACGCATTTTTCCACTTCTGAATAGCTGGTAAACGTTCTTTTTTCAACAGTTACACAGTACCGCATTAATTCACCGCGAATAATTCCTGCATCATCCTTCCAAACATTTATAGCTCCATTATCTCCGGCAGAAGTACACGCATATCCCAGTTCGATAGTTGATTCAATGTCACTTGTATTATTGATACTATACGCATCAACCTTACGTCTTTTTACTCCCGGAAGCCCATCTAACTGACAGATAGGCTTCTCTTTCTTTATGATTATATTTTTGTTCATTACTTTATTGTTTTACGTAATTATTTCAATTCCTTCTAACCATGCTTTTGGCAACATCGGCAACAAGTCGATAAGGCGCTCCAATGAAGGCTGTTGTTTTCCGGCAGCCCCGAAACAGTATTCTGTATTCCGCACAGAGCTCATATAATACGGTACCGATTTACGGCAAAAACCAGCAGGCAGCGCCTTTTTATCCTTGAATAATACCTTGCAGGCATTCTGTACGTCGTAACCGTGCTTTTCCATCAAGTAACGGATATCGAACAGGACCTGTATAGCTTCTCTGTTCTTTTCCAGAAGGGCAAGCCCTTTTTGTGTGTATTCCCCGCCTCTGTATTGGGGTTGTTGCCGTTTAGGCCGGCTGGCCCGTCGCATTAATTCTTCTCGCATATTACCGGGAAAACTATATGTACACTTGAACCCTTGTTCGTTGATTCGCTCCGACACATATAAATTTTTCGAAGGACGGGCGTTTTCCAGTATATCCTCTATTTCCTTTTTTAATGATACGTTTCTCACCATACTTTTATAGTTAGGGGGTTAAATTCAAAGGGCGGCCGTTTCAAAGCCGCCCTCTTCCATTTGATTAGTGATTATGTTAAATCTTCATCGTCATAGTCGTCTGCACTTGCCTCAAAGCCGCCTAACCGCTCGCCATCCTCCATCTTCATAAGGCTATTAAGGAAGAAGCCGAACCCCTTAGTCTTGTTATTGAACGGATAGCAGACAATCACACCACGACAATAACAGCCACTATACACATCGTCCAAATCTATAATATCCTGCTTATCGGAATCAAATACTTTCGGCTGGTTCTTTGATGCAGCTTTAAGGAAGTAGCATCCCTCGTACTCGGCCGCCTCCGGATGTTCTTCCAGCCATTCATCCCCATCTCTCAGAGGGTTCCACAGCTTTGGACTAGTTAGAGGCAGCCCCTTAAACACGCTTTCTTTATTCGACTGATACGCCGATTTAATAGCTGCTTTAATCTTTTCTACATCCGGGTGATCTTTGGGGATTAAGAAAGTAGTGTCGTACTTCTTTTCTCCATCTTCTTCAAAGCTGGACGGTTCTTTAATGTGCACGTAACTTACACGGTGCTTGCCTAAAACTACTTTTAAAGGATTCTTTTTGCTTTCTGTTGTTGCCATAATCTTAGTCTTTGTACGGAAGTCTTATTTCTTCGGGATGTGGCGTCCTCCGTACATTACTCGCCGCACTACCCGTATCTGATATGTTCGATATGTTGCGTTTACGCACCCACTTAACCGTATTGACATAGGCACCGTACGAGCCAGGTTCTAAGTATCGTACCCGGTAGCTCTTTTCGCTTTCTCCTATAATCTCGACACGAAGGCTATGCGCCGTATATCCGCCTTGAAAGTCAGTTAGTCGATAATTGTAAATCGCTGTTTTCATATCAAATATCATTTTGTTCATTAAACCTTATGTCCGATACCAAGCGGATTTTATAGGGATTATCCGCATTGCCTGTCGGTACGTAATTGCCTTTTGCATCCAGTTCGTAGCAGGCGGCTATGCGGCCGCCCGGATAGAGTTCAATACATTCGTAACTTTTGCCATCCAGCGTAAAGACCTGTAACGGCTCTAAATCTGTTAACTTCATTACGTTTTCTCCTTTTTCTTTGCCGGCATTCCTCGCGCCATAATTAACCTGCCTACCCATATACCCAGGTTAACTAAATCCTGTTTGGTGCGTAACACCATATCAAGAATAAGGCACATATCATCGCCTGTGACATCAGAAGAAGCGTACGCCCTTCCGCCACTTGGGTCGTCAGGCTGGCGATCAACAACGCCTATAAAGAACTTAACTCCCTCCTCTTTCAGTGCTTCGGCGGCATTGTCGATAATCTGGTTAATCCGGTTTTGTTTTCTTTCGTTCTGACTCATTGTTATTTACGTTAAATCATTTTCATCATCATACTCGTCAGCCGCAGAAGTCCCCACCGCGGGGCGTGCATCGTCTTCCGGTGCTAACTGTGGGTTACCGGGTAGCGTTACTACTTGATCAGCAAACAACTCTTTAAACTTCTTAGGGCCTACCATCTTTTCGATAGCCGTTAAAGCCTTTAGAGATGAATCAAAAATTGCATCGCTGTCGTAGTTCTCACCTAGCAGGATGTCTACTACATCGTCTTCGTTTTTAAAGGAGCGTTTACTACGCCCGGCCACCAGCTTAAAGCCCGGTACCTTCTTACCGTTTTTTAAATTAGCGAGTGTTTCGGCTTCTATCTTCTTTACCCACGAAGCGACTAACGGGCCATACGTCAATACAGTAGCGGTATCCGCAGGGGTCATGACTCTTTTATCCTTTATCGCCTTCACATCCGCGAAACGGTCGTAGTATGCTTTGCACGAAGTTCGGGCCTTGCAGAACAGGCAGTGATTACCGGGGACAAAATCGCCCATACCCGCTATAGCTACTTTAGCCTTTGGCCCTAACTCGTTTTCGGCCCATAGTAATAGGTCCTTCCGAGATAGCTCCCAATTAGAGGCGCCACCGGCACGAGGCTGGTAGATGTGCATTACTACCGTCTCCGCATTCGACTTACTTTCCAGCAGTGCCCCCAGGGCGTATATCATTAGCTGTTTATTACCGGTAGCCGTAACCCTCTGTCCGGCTCCATACTTAAAGTCTGTTACGTGGATAACTTCGGGTTTTATACCGGTAGCATCCGCAGTACCATAACCCAGAGGAATATACTTAGTCACGTCGTACTTATGCTCGATAAGGATTTTACCTCCATTATCCATTACATAACTTACATAATCCTCGCAGTGCTGGTACATCTCTTTAAACTCGGTCGGCTTATCCTGCCCCTGGTAATAGGCGTTTACCCGATCTTCCAGACTAGACAACATCCCGTTAAAAGTCTTTTGCGGACCTTTGAAAAGACCGGCCCGCGCACTAAGCAGCAACGCCGCTAATTCATGCGCTAACGTACCCTCCTCTGCGTACGGGCTCTCCTCATCCGGTATCTGTTCTTCAAACCGGGCGGAAGGCGTACAGACAAGCCATCTGTACGCCGCCGACGGGGATAATATTGCGTGTTCACCTGCCATTAGTCCAGTGCTGGGAAAATGTCGGTAGCGGCTTCACCGGCACCGTAACGGGTAATAGCATCAAAAAACGCATCGTACTGCTCTGTTGACAGTTCAGAAGCACGGCCGGCATCGAAATTCGCAAGCAAAAACTTAATGTCCGCGCTTTTACCTTTCTTTGTATGCTTCGTAACTTCTGCTTTGATCGCTTCTAATTTAGCGTCATCGTCCAAGTCTGAGAACGCAGGCTTTTCAGCGGCTGCGGCCGGCTTTGAAGCGGCGGGACGCTGCGTCCTTGTCGTTGCAGCAGGTGCAGCAGGCTTAGCAGGTACCTCGGGTTTCGCTATGGACTCCGGTTTAACCTCTTCTACTTTTTCCGTACTTAGCAACTTCGCACTAGTAGCCATAAAGCCTCTAGTTAAAAAAGCCATAGTTTGTTGTCCTAACTCAATGTTTACATTCACTGTTACTTCCATAATCTTTTATTTTTAATTGGTTATTACTTGCGCGTTTTGCGCTCTTATTTAAATGTCTTATCAGATAAACCGCCGCTCCCAGATTAACCAGAACGACGCTATAATAGGCTAGAGTTGCACCCGCAGAACCTCCGTCAAACTCCGTACAGGACAGTATTAACGAAAGAGTAAGGTATCCTCCCAGCAGAAGTCTTTTAGGTTTCATATTGCCCTCCCTTCTAACTCGGCCTCGGCCCGTTTTAAGGCAGCGATCTCCAACCGACTGAAATAGATTGGTGAGTTTTTCGCTATGCCTCTACGGGTGCCTTTTATATTTCCTTTTTTAATGTGGAAATCCAACCATCGCCGCCCAGCAATTTCGCAGGCCTCCCTATAGTTCACGTCGTCAAAAGAAGGGTTCTGTAGCTTTAGGATAGCCAGTGCTCCAAGTTCAGCACCTTTCATTAAATCCCGTTTTAAAAAGAATAAGTCTCTCATGTCAATACTAATCGTCCGTTTTTTACAGTTATTGTAGCACGTTTTTTCAGCGAAGACGAAACCAGGTATACCCCGTCGGGCACAGTTGACCCGTCTTCATACGTTACCTTTGCAGAACGGTCTACGTATAGATTAATAGTATAAATCGTTTCAAACATCAAAAAATCATCCCGTTCCGGCTCTTTTCTTTCCGGCCATACATATTGAACGGTAGTCGAGGAGGCGCCTTTTCCTAAAAGCAGGTATGCGATTAAGATAATTAGCAAAAGGGCTAACAATGCCAAGAACCAAAGGGCTGGGTTACAAACAGTATCCATATTTTCAAAATTTACGGGTTACTACTATTGCGTCTTCTTTCACGTTTACCGAAAACTTTTTTCCGGTGTCACCCCCAATTTGCGAAGCCGCATGACGGACATAACTGGGTCTACTTTCCATTTTAGACAATCGGCATTTACCGCCTACTTTCAGGGCACGGATAAGCCCCATTACATTTTTTCTATCATCTTGCATACTTTTTATATTTAAATGTTATATTTGTATCATTGTATCACTTTTAAATAAATTGACTATGTCAGAACCGTTAAAGCCAAAAGATTTTAAGCCCGCATTTGACAAATGGGAGGAGCTTCAGATACGCCGGGACTCGTACCGATTTAAACTACACGGAACCCTGCTTACTACCGTTTCGGCTGTTTTAGCAATCGTCGTAACTCTAGGAGATGTTCCCGATAACATGCGTTACACTTTTCTTCGGTGGGCGTACCTCGGTTCAATAGTACTGGCGACAGTGTGTATTGCTTGCTTATCTTGGAGCCTATATGCTTCTGCAAGACTTTACATCCGTGGGGAGGAGTCTTATCGCAAAGAAATACAACAATGTGTCCAGGAGTGGAAATTGCCGTCGGGCGCAAAAGCCATAGTAACACCACTTGGCAAAGCCGCTTTAATCTGTGAGAAAATAGCTTATGTAACATTCGCTTCTACTTTTATAGGTTTGACATTGTGCGCGATACTTAAATAATGTATATTTGTATCGTTGTATCAATCATTGGTGCAAATATACACGCAATATTTCGTATTATGCGAAATACTGTTTTAAAAAACTATAAATTAAGCACATTATTTCGCCATGAATGCAGAAGAAGTAAAAAATTTAAGAACCCTGTTAAAGCTAACCCAAATAGAATTAGCCGATAAGATAGGAGTTTCGTTTAGAACAATACAAAATTACGAAGCAGGTGGCGTCATACCATCCGCAAAACAAAAGCTATTACTCGGAATGCTAAACGAAGTCCGAGAAAATATTTCGCCCTCCCACGCATCCGCGTTACCTGAGTATAAAATAGTACCCCTCCTTCCGATAGCGGCCCGAGGCGGTACGCTTAACGATTTCGTAGTATCCGTAAAGCCGGACGACTGCGAGAAAGTAATATCCCCTGTTCGTGATGCAGACTTTGCCATGACCGTAACAGGCGACAGTATGGCTCCTGAATACCCCAGCGGGTCGCGTATCCTTATTAAAAAGATAGATGAAAAAGCCTTCATAGAATGGGGACGCGTCTATGTCCTAGATACCTGTAACGGTTCCGTTATTAAAAAGATCATGCCGGGACCTACAAAGGAGCAAGTACGTTGCGAATCATTAAACCCGGAGTTTCCAGGGTTCAACGTATCCTTTAAAGATATGTACGGGATGTACAGAGTATTAATGTTATTAACTGAAAAATAAATCCACTAATTAAAAATAATTCATCATGAAAAAACTATTGTTATTTGCTTTTATAATTTTATCCTCGCTACTTGTAAATGCACAGCAGAAGTATGTTTATTGTGAAATTGTAGGTACTGGGAAACTACTTAGTACTAAAGTCACAATTGAGGTTGATTTTGGGCAGGCTACTAAATTATGGAGTAACAACCGCCTTGTAGATGAAAACGGGAAAGCGATAAAATTTAATTCAATGGTAGACGCTATGAACTGGATGGGTAACGATGGCTGGGAGTTCGTACAAGCCTATGCGATTTCGGCCGGAGGGGGACAAAACGTATATCATTGGCTACTCAAAAAAGAAATAAGCAAGCTAAGCGAAGAAGAAAAAAACGTTTTACTCGATAGGCTAAAAACTAAAAGCATCGTTAATCAAGAGAAAGAATAACCATTATGAAGAAACTAATTTTATCTTTGGGCATGATCTTGTCATTAATGGCCTGTAATAAAAATGATGGTATTGTTATACAAGACATTACCGGAGAATGGGAACGAGTATCCGTCAGTTGTGCAATAATGGCCGATACAGATCAAGAACTTATAAAACAAGACATCGAAAATAGTGCCACTGGCACTGAATACCTTTCATTTAACGAGAAAGGGGAGGGAATGTCGTATATTCCGTCTCCTGAACAGATCACGGGCTTTTATCAACTAAGAGAGGGAACCATTTATAAGGCGTTAACTGAAAAAGGTGAGTATAAACCAATCGGTTCCCAAATAGAGAATCAGATTTTTAGCCTGATTGAGGATAATACGGAACTATATAGAGAAAAGTATCCTACCGCCGGCATTAATGCGGTACTGATATACGAAAATTATCGAAAGAGAAAGTAGAAAATAATGTGATAGACAGTGATTGTATACTCTATTGAAAAAATAATTTTTGGATAAGAAGAACGTAAACTCTATATTATGTCAAAGAAAACATCCCCATCAAAACCGGTAAAGGCTAATGCACCTCCCAAGCCAGTACATACGCAGTCGCCTCTAAGGGCAAGAACTACGCTTAGCAAGACCCCTAAAAAACAGAAAGACTGATTATGATGCAGGCAATAACCAGGAAAACAGACAAAGAGCATAGTAAGAAGTAGAGCACCCTCTTATACTTCTGTGCTCTTTGTCTGTTAGAAGCCTCCATATATTCTATGCCTTCCTGTAATGCTTCGATCTCGTATTTTTTAAAATTAGTTTCTCTGCGCTCCTTATAGTTCAATAAGGTATCTATTACAAGTCTTTCCCGCGGAGAAGAGCCCGGCCCTATCGCAGGGTAAGGCGTTACTATCCCCAATACGATATAACAACCTATAGCGATACAAACAATAGAAAACAGAACGGCCAAGATAAAATAAAAGATGTTCCTGACCGATAACGAGGAGGTAATAATAAAAGGGTACACCGCTACAATGATTCCGATCAATGTATAACATCTGGCAGTTATCGTATTTGAAATTTTATATAGGTCCGCTAAATACTTCTCACCCTGATCGAAAACATAATTCGTTATATCGTCATTCATCAAATCCCATATTTCATCGGAAATCCAAACTTTAGGTTTATTCTCTTCCATAATCTAAATTTTATAATAAAGACGAAATTTATATATGCCGGGGCTTTTATTAAAGCACCTACATCAACCCTAATACCTAATGTCGGTATTACCGACGTCAGAGTAGATACAGTAGTTCTAATTCGGACCAGTCAAACAGGTCCAGAACCTTTTCATTTGCATTCCATATTACAGACCAGTCCCGATCTATATAAATGTCTGTAACCCTCATTTCTTTGTCTACGTGGTTTAGCGCTTCGTGTACGGTCGCTTTATCTATGCCTACTGCTGCCGATCGGGCTATAGTTGCCCAGGAATGTCGGGCAGCATAATAAGTCAGGCCCTCTATTCCGATAACCTCGCCTACCCTTTTCAATCCCTCGTTTATCGCTCGGTTAAATGACTTTTCATTAGCGTAAAGCAGATAGAAATTAAACATACGTTTCCCGTAAGGGTCCTTATACTTGTCGAGCAAGAACGCCGCAGGGGATTCTAGACGTACACGCATTTCCGCCCTGTCATCCCTTCGCGTCTCAGTTTTCTTTCGGTTATAGGTAAGAACGTTGCCTTTCGCCGGAGGCGCATTAAACAGATCAGCGCTATTCATCCCAATGAAAATAAAGGAAAGTAAAAAACAGTCCTTAGCTATATTCTCCTTTTTCCGCTTAGACACTTCTTTAACGTAGGGTAAGTTTATTATAGCCTGTATCTTCTCAACCGGAATAGCACGTTTTTTAGTCGTTACCGACGCCTTTACTTTGAAACGGTCAAACGGAGAGTACGGGATATTAATAGTCCCCCTGTCTTCGTCATTATATTCGTCCTTTGCCTGGTTATACAGTTTGCGAATACAAGACATGTACAAAGATACGGCCCGGTTTCCTTTTGTACGTTTCGGAGCCTCTTTAACGTCTTTCCGATTACTTCCCCTACGGCTGGGGTCCTTTTCTATAAAGACCTCAAAGCCTCGCAAAAATGCTACTGTTATATCCGAGATGTCCAGTGCATTACCTGCATAACGCCGCAGGGTATTAATAGCAGCCTTATAGATTCGGGCGGTACCTTCCGATAAGCCGGGTATCTTCCCTTGTGCGTACTCTATGAAGTCTAATCGGAATGTATCACCACCGGTTAAACGATATTTCAGTTTATCTACCAGTGCATCTATAGGCATCTCCAATATTTCCATACCGAAGCCGTTACAGATAGCACGGCACTTACTTACTATATCTTCACTTATGTCAAGTACTTGGGTATTCTTGATTTTTCCTCGTTTTGTTACTTCATGTTCCGTTACAAATAGGTTCGTTGAAAATCGGCGTACCTCCCTGTTATGGGTAACACGAATGCGCACATTATAGGTACCATCCCGGCGCTTATTTTGTATCTCAGCTTTAAAAGTAGGCATATCACATCAACATTATATCAACTTTGAGCTACAAATGTACGCAAAAGTATGATTATTCACTTGAAAAAGTTGACATGAAGAATATATTATCCCCCTCAAATAAAAGCGAAAAATACTCAAAATGGTATTTTTTAGTCATTTTTTGGGCGTTAGTATTGTATATTTCAAGATTAATCGCCATCTTTGCGCCGTACTTAATAAGAGGGGGGTTAGCTCATCTGGCTAAAATTCAACATCTAATTACTCCCTAAAAATCAATCATTTACATTTCATTAAAAAAGATTCCATATCAACAATACATCTATCTTTGCAAAAACGTAATAGATGCCATGCGGTGTCTTACCCTTCTTTTTATACTGATTTTCTACCTTAGGATATAACTAACAAATACTGTCATTTATCAACCTACAGTGACCCTATAAATGCCCTTAGCCTTCTACTGATTACTTCATAGTTCTAAAAGAACTTAGGATACACAGTCAGGTAATGCCCGCACAGAGATAAAAA
>OHMN01000499.1_pt1 | contig 36818 bp, 33 predicted proteins | sample 1569361 | NCBI WGS metagenome assembly OHMN01 (sample SAMEA3541508, study PRJEB24748) | human gut metagenome | biome: human gut; feature: human-associated habitat; material: faeces | place: China | collected 2012
TGGAGTGTACGGTCCTGGCGGGATTGCGCTGTCGGCTGGAGCAGACCGGTCAGTATTCCTTCATCATCCACAATGTGAATCATGATGTGGAACGCTATATTTATTACTGGTTTGACAAAAGTGACAGCCGGATCATGTTTGTCATCGACGATATGACCAGGGAAATGCAGATTGATTCCCAGACCGGGCTTTTGAACCGGGATGGATTCTTAAACCGCACCGGGACGATCCTGATGCGCAACCCTGAGAACCGCTACGCCATCCTGTACTTTAATATCATGCGGTTTAAGGCCATTAATGACCTGTTTGGCTATGAGATGGGAGACCGGATCCTGAAAAAGAGCGTGGAGGTGCTGCAGAACAGTTTTTTAAAGCCAGTCATCATTGCCCGCATGGAGACGGATCATTTTGTGGCGCTGGTAAGAGAAGAACAGCTCGATTTAAAGCGGATGATGGAGGTTTTGCGTTTTACCTATAGGGAGAAGGAGACGCACATCAATGTGCAGTGCCACTGCGGCATTTATTATATCCCGGCAGATACAAAGATCAAGGTGTCGGAGATGTGTGACCGTGCCAAGCTGGCGAAAAATTACATTTCCAATCACTATGTGCAGCCCTATGCCATTTATCAGGACAGCATGAAGCAGGATTATGAGGAAGAGTGCCTGGTGATGATCAATCTGGACCAGGCCATGGAGCGTCATGAGTTCCAGGTTTATTACCAGCCGATTTACGAGGCTAAGACCGGAAAAATTGTGGCAGCAGAGGCGCTGGTGCGCTGGATTCCGGAGCCGGGCAGGATGGTATCGCCTGGGCGCTTTATCCCGATCCTGGAAAAGAGCGGACATATCACCCGGCTCGATTTCTTTGTGGCCGAGCAGGTGCTGACATTCCAGCGGGAGCGTTACCATGCGGGAAAGGCCGTGTATCCGGTATCGGTCAATCTGTCCCGCATGGATCTGATGGATGAACACATCATTCAGATGATCCGGAAAAATATACTCCAGACCGATCTGCCTGCGGACATGGTGCGTTATGAGGTGACAGAATCTGCCTACACGGACATTACGAAGATGGGAAGCCATTTCCTGGAGGAAATGCGGGAGCAGGGTGCCAAGATTCTCATCGATGATTTTGGAAGCGGAACCTCCTCCTTCAGCACCATGCGCGATTATTCCTTTAATGTGGTGAAGCTGGACATGGGCTTTATCCAGTCCATTGGCAAGGGCCGAAAGGAAGACAACATGGTTCTTTCCATCATCGAGATGGCCCACCGCATGGACATGAAGGTGGTAGCCGAAGGCGTAGAGACCGCAGAGCAGCTTGCGTTCTTAAGAGCTTGCGACTGCGATTATATCCAGGGATATTATTTCTCAAAGCCGCTGCCGCAGAAGGAGTATGCGCGGGTGCTGGATGAGGAATGATTTTCGGATAGTTCGCTCTTGACATTCCCTTTCACTTTGCTATAATAACAGTGCTCGTTCGGAGGGCAAATCATTCATAAGAAATGATAAGCCGTATAAGACGGCAGGCTGAGATGTCTGCATTCTTATACGGCTTTTTTGTTGCTTTCCATATCGCGGAAGCATCCGCGAATTGCATGAAATTCAAACATACGGAGGAACGTGAAATGAATCAGAAACACAGTCTTACGGAGGGAAATATCTTAAAGAGCCTTCTGACCTTTGCCATTCCGGTCTTATTCAGCCTTCTTCTGCAGGCGCTTTATGGCGGCGCGGATCTTCTGATTGTGGGACGGTTTGCGGATACGGTGGATGTGTCCGGTGTGGCGACAGGAAGCATGCTGCTTTCTACCGTGACGAATATTATTACCGGCCTGTCGATGGGAATTACCATTGCGGTGGCCGAGAAGATTGGATTAAAAAAGGAGAGGGATGCCGGAAAGGCCATTGCTTACCGTAGTCATTGCCTGCCTGATCAACATTGCAGGAGACCTTCTTCTGGTGGCCGGGTTTCATATGGGAGCCGCTGGTGCCGCAACAGCCACGGTGCTGGCCCAGGCGGTCAGCGTGATCATTTCCATGGCCATGATCTGCCGGAGAACACTGCCCTTTGCCTTTCAGCGGGGAGATATCCACTTTGACCGGCAGCTGATCGGCAAGGAGTTAAAGCTTGGCATTCCGGTGGGACTTCAGGAGTTTCTGGTGGGAGCCTCCTTCCTGGTGATTCAGACCGTGGTCAATTCCTTCGGCGTGACAGCTTCTGCAGGTGTTGGCGTGGCCGAGAAAGTATGCGTGTTCATTATGCTGGTGCCGTCTGCCTATATGCAGTCCATGTCGGCCTTCGTGGCTCAGAATATGGGCGCGGGCAATCCGAAGCGTGCCGACCGGGCACTGTTATGCGGTGTTTCTACGGCTTTCTGTGTGGGCCTTATCATGTGCGTGTTGACCTTTTTCCATGGGGATCTCATGGCGGCCCTGTTCTCGTCCGATGCGGTGGTTATTGCGGCAGCCCACAGCTACTTAAAGGCCTACGCCATTGACTGCCTGCTGACCTCCTTCCTGTTTTGCTTCATCGGTTACTTCAATGGACGTGAGAAAACGCTGTTTGTCATGCTGCAGGGCCTGATTGGTGCCTTTGGTGTGCGAATCCCCATTGTATGGCTGGTGAGCCGCATCCCGGGTGCCACACTGTTTCAGATCGGCCTTGGCACCCCGGCCTCCAGCCTGGTGCAGGTAACACTGTGCCTTGGAATGTTTTTCTGGATGCACAGGAAGAAGAACATCGGTACGCGGTAATAAATCCTTAAGAGAAACGTTCACAATAATCAATGGTAATTAAGATTCCTCTCTGGTATACTATGGGTGCGTGAAGGAAAGCAGTGTGATCCTGTAACCAAAACGATACGGCAGAAAACATGTGCCATGGCATATGTTCACGCCGAACCATGATTACAGACAAGGAGATAGAAAGTATGAGAAAAAATAATAAAACCATCACCGCCATTGGCATGGCAGCACTGATGACTGCAGCAGGGGTTCTGACCGCCATGGCGGCACAGTCCCCGACCATCGTAGCCGGAAGCGGCATGAGCCAGAGTGAGGCAGCAGGACCGGGCATGCAGAGTCCGGAGACGCAGGAGCAGGCACCCATCTGGGGCACTATCATCAGTGTGGATAATGAAAGCATCGACATGGACTGTCCGTCCGGCAATGTGTTTGAGGGCGAGGTCATTGTGAATATTTCCGGTGACACCCTGATCCTGGATGGCGAGAATGGTTATCCGGTTGAGGCAAAGGATCTTCAGGCAGGAGAGACGGTGTATGCTTATATCGGACCGGCCATGACCATGAGCCTTCCGCCGCAGACGAGCGGAGAAGTCATCATTGGCAAGATTCCGGCTGATATGAAAGCACCGGAATGCATCACCGCAAAATCTATGACGGAAAACGCGGATGGAAGCTGGACTCTTGTTTCTACAGCAGGCACCGAGTACGCGGTTTTTGCGGACTGCAGCATCATGCCGTATCTGACCAGACAGATCGTTTCCCTGGAAGATGTAGAGCAGGGCAGCAAACTGCTGGTGTGGAGTGATAGTGAGAACCAGGCGCAGAAGCTGGTGCTGTTTGCGAGATAATCAGGATCATGGGAACACACAGTGCGAAACAATCCGGTATCACAGAAGCCAGAAGAATGTAATAGAATGTAACAACGAAGAAAGCAGTCCTGCCCGCACAAAACGATGTGGCAGGGCTTGCTTTTATTGCATTACATATCGAGGAGGCGCCAGTGGCGCGTCCGATGATTACAGAGAGGGAAAGAATGTGAAGAAAAAGAAATACGAAGCGTTAAAATACACTGCCGCTGCACTTGTGATCGCAGCAGCAGGTCTCACAGGCGGCTGTGCAAAGAAGGCAAGCAGCACAGAACGGATTTCCGGTGTGGAGAATGGCACGCAGCAGGAAATTACCCTGGCTGGCTCAGAACCAGATGCTTCTGATACTGGAGCAGACGCATCTGGAACGGAAAGCTCGGATTCGCAGAGTGCCAGTTCTGGTGTGCTGCCGCTGGAGGTTACTACTGAATACAACAATGACTGGGAGGATAACAAGGCACTGCTTTCTGTGAAGACCTCTCAGGTGCATCTTCTGGAGAAAGGGCATGAAGCGTTAGAGAAGGCCCTGGATACATTAAACCAGAAAAATTTAAATGACCAGAACACATTCTTTAAGGAAAACCAGGAGGATGCCAGACAGATGTATCAGGAGGCTCCGGAAATGTTCGAGGATAGTCACTGGGAATCTGAGCTTACTGTGATGGCGCTCCGGGCCGATGAAACGGTGGTGAGCCTGCAGCAGAGGGAGTACAGCTGGCTTGGCGGTGCGCATCCAAATACCTACAGCAGAGGCATCTGCTACGATACAAAGACCGGAAAGGAATTGTCACTGCAGGACATTGCAGCGGATTACGACGGAATTTACGACTATGTCTGCCAGAAGCTGGTGGAGGAGAATGATCCGGACATCTTTTTTGAGGGCTATGAGGACACCGTGAAGGCCATGTTTTACGGAGGGGAGCCGGATTACGGCAGTGTGCAGTGGTTTTTGATGAATGACCGGGTAGTGATCCTGTTTAACCAGTATGATATCGCACCGTATGCAGCAGGCCAGATCTGCGTGGAGATTCCGTTTGCGGAAAATGCAGGCCTGTTCCAGAAGCAGTATGAGACATCGAAAACATCTTACGTGAAGCAGATCCAGGAAAATGAAATCCAGGAGGCTGATGTGAACGGAGACGGAAAGAAGGAAGCAATTTCCTATACTGTGGACCGCGATGAATACGGGATTGGTGGAGCTATTACCGTAACCTGCGACAGCACCTCTCTCAACACAGAAAAGCTGATCAGCCAGGATTACGGCGCTTCTGGCGGTTATTCCTCCGAGGGTTACCTGATCCACACTGAGGATGGAAAAACATATCTGTATCTGCAGCATCAGAGTGACAACGATGCCCATTACATCAACGTGTTTGATTTGAGCAAAGGGACACCAGCTTTTGTGGGTTCCTTAGACAGCAGCTGGTCAGGTTCTCCGATCACCGATCCGGAATGCTTCCCATTGTGGGACCGCATGGATGTGCTCGGAACTTACAGCGCGTATCGGATCTACCATATCGGAGAGGGTGGACTTCCAAAGACCGATGAGACTGTGTACCGTCTTGGAAATATGTATAAGGAATATCCGGTTACGCTGGTATCGACACGGGAACTGGAAGTTACCGTTGGAAATGATAGCTCTGTGGATTCCTGGAAGCAGGAAACACTGCCATCCGGAACGTCTTACACGATCATCGCTACCGATGGCGAGAGCTTTGTGGAAGCACAGCTTACGGACGGACGCATCTGCCGGATCCCGGTTACGAAAGCAGCAGACGACTGGGAGTGGAAGATCAACGGAGTCAGCGAAAATGACTGTTTTGAGATGGTACCGTATGTAGGATGATGGAAAGACCAAACAAGGAAGGATTTGCGCAGATGAAAATAAGAGGTGATTTTCACACACACACAACGTACTGCGACGGAAAGAGTACACCCCGTGAGATGGTGGAGGCGGCTTACCGCATGGGGCTTACCGATTTTGGAATATCCGGCCATGCAGATTATTCGATGTATGAGCCGGGCTTTGGCATGTCTGATGCGATTCTGGCATCTTATAAGCAGGAGCTGCAGAAACTCAAAGAGGAATATGCCGGGAAACTGAATCTGTATATCGGCATTGAACTGGATGTGCTGGGACCGCGCCAGCAGGCGGATTATGCCATTGGTTCCACCCACAGTGTATTAAAAAACGGGCAGCTTGTATGTGTGGACGATACGGAGGAAAAGCTGGTACAGGGCGTGGAAACACTCTGGAATGGTGACTGGTACGCGTTTGCGAAGGATTATTATGAGCTGGAGGGAACAGTATACGATCGTCTGAAGTGTGACTGGGTGGGACATTTTGACCTGCTTACGAAGTTTAATGAAGGATATAAGCATTTTGATGAGACGAAGGATGCGTATCTGGAACCGGCACTTGCAGCGATGAAAAAGCTTCACGGGCAGGGACTCCCGTTTGAGATCAATACCGGTGCCATGTCACGCGGTTACCGGACAGCTCCGTATCCGAACCGGATTTTATTGAAAGAGCTCCATGCCATGGGCGGCCGGATCATGATCAATTCCGACAGCCACAGTGCCAGTACCATTGCCTATGCCTTCGACATGGCCGGACAGATTGCCTATGAGTGCGGATTCCGGAAGGTGACGGTGTTAAGTCCGGAGGGATTACGGGAAATTCCATTCAATTAAAAAGTAGCTGCCGCACGTTAGTGCGGCAGCTACTTTTTTGACTTATGAAAAATATACAATCTTATGCATTCTTTCCCTCAGTCTCAAAATATTCTTTTGTCAGCTTAAACACGGTGCCAGATAACAGGAAGACACCGATCAGGTTCGGGATTGCCATAAGACCGTTGAAGGTATCTGCGATGTTCCATAACAGTCCCAGATCGATCGTTGCGCCGAGGATGGCAACCAGGGAGTAGGCAACCATGAATGGCTTGATGATTTTTTCATCGAAGATAAACTCAATGCAGCGTGCCCCATACAGTCCCCATCCGATGATGGTGGAGAAAGCAAAACAGCACATGGAAACTGCGGTGAAGATCGATACCCAGCTTCCGTAAGTGGAAGTAAAGCCGGAAATCGTCAGTTCAGCACCTGCAGCTTCTCCGTAAGCGACCGGAACACCGCTGCAGAGGATAACCAAAGCGGTCAGGGTACAGATGACAATCGTATCGGTAAATACTTCAAAGATGCCGAAGAAGCCCTGCTTGACCGGCTTCTTGGTGTCAGCGCAGGCATGGGCAATGGATCCGGTACCAAGACCAGCCTCATTGGAGAAGATGCCGCGGGATACGCCGCGCTTCATGCTGGTAAAGAAGCTTCCAATCACACCGCCGGTCACGGCCTGCGGATGGAACGCGCCTTCAAAGATCATGGTAAATACCAGCGGGATGCGGTTTGCATGAAGCAGAACCACACCAAGTGCCAGAATAATGTAAAGAAGCGCCATGAACGGAACCAGCTTTTCTGCTACATTGCCGATACGTTTGACACCGCCTAAAAGAACCAGGGCAACCAAAGCGGTCAGAATGATACCGATGACCAGGCAGACAAACGGTTTGCTCTGGTCCGTGATCAGATTGTAGTTTTCCAGTGCAGAGTTGATTGCGGTGGTGATGGTGTTGACCTGAGTCGCATTTCCGGTTCCGAACACAGTCAGTACGCCAAAGGTGGAGAACAGGACTGCCAGCCAGTTCCATTTGGGACCAAGTCCATTTTTGATGTAGTACATCGGACCGCCGACCAGCTCTCCGTTTTTGTTTGTTTCACGGAAATGAACGGCCAGGGTTACCTCAGAAAACTTGGTACACATGCCGAGTGCTGCAGAAATCCACATCCAGAAGACTGCTCCCGGGCCGCCGATGGCGATAGCGCCTGCCACACCGGCGATGTTTCCGGTGCCGACAGTAGCAGCCAGTGCCGTGCAGACTGCCTGGAACGGAGTCATGGCACCGTCGGATGCATCGCGCTTGCGGAAGATACGTCCGATGGTTACGCGGATCGCGTAGGGAAATTTACGGATCTGCAGAAAGCGCAGGCCAAAGCTTAAATACAGGCCGACACCGATGATACAGATCATGGCCGGAACTCCCCAGATGAAATTGTTGATCACATTGTTGACCGATTCGATTGTGTTTAACATAGGGTTACCTTTCTTTCGTGGTAAAATAGATGGTGCCGCTTCAAAACATGGACATGTTCTCGTGGAAAATTTTGGAGAAGAAAAGATGAAAATTTCCGAAAAACACAAAAAGAAGAGCAGCACAAACCGCCGAAAAGACACAGACAGGAATATGCCCTTGATACACGGACAAACGGAGCTGTGCGGCGGCCGAATAAAAAAATGATAACATAACACAGGAAAAAAGTATAGTAAAAACATGGGATAACATCGGAAAACCTGGAAAAAACATCAAAAAATAAGTACAAAACAGAGTCGCGGAAGCCTTATTGGCATGCCGGACAGAAAAAAGAAAGCACCGGTTCTAGGAGAAGAACAGGTGCCCGGTCAGGATCTTCAGACCGATCAGGATCAGAATGATACCGCCGGTCAGTTCTGCTTTGGATTTATAGCGTGTGCCGAATATAGTACCGGCCATGACTCCGGTCACAGAGATCACAAAGGTGGTGCAGCCGATAAAGGTGATCGCCGGAAGAATGCTTACATCCAGAAAGGCGAAGGTTACGCCGACAGCCAGCGCGTCGATGCTGGTTGCAACGGCCAGGACCAGCATGGTTTTGGCATCCACCGAGGCATCGCAGGATTCCGTCTCCTGGTCCAGTGACTCCTTTATCATGTTAAAGCCGATGATACCAAGCAAAATAAATGCGACCCAGTGGTCGTAGGCTTTGATCGCGCCCTGGAAGCGGATGCCGAGCAGATAGCCGGTCCACGGCATGAGAGCCTGGAACCAGCCGAAATACAGGCCGATGATGAGAGCATGCTTTGGGTGCAGCTTTTGCATGGAAAGTCCCTTGCAGACAGAAACGGCGAAGGCATCCATGGAGAGGCCTATAGCCAGAAGAAATAATTCGGTCAGTGACATGTGTAAATCCTTCACTTTTTCTTAATTTTATGTGGGGCATCGCGAATTCTTGCACCCGGTGGGGACTTCTTGGCGGGCTTTTTTTACAGAATGAACAGTTGCTTGGCCAACTCCTCCCATTTGATTTTGAGGGTGTGGATTTCTGCATGACAGCCCTGTTCGTCACAATTCTGATCGACCAGTGGAGAAAGAGCGAGAATCATGCCCCGGCGGTGATCGGCGGTGTGAGTGCAGTGCTGTTTCTTTTGTTATTCGGTGCTTCACGGTTTATGCTGCCGTTTCTTCTATTAAATAAGCGGGAACTCCCAAAAAGGATCGAATATCTGGGAAATGTGTTTCCTATGGCAATTATGGCGACTCTTGTGGTATACTGTCTGAAGAGTGTGCCGGAAGCTGCCCTGCAGGACAATCTGATCTTGTTTGCGGGCGTGGTGGCCACTGCGGTTATCCATATCTGGAAGAAAAGTTCCATTTTGAGCATTACGGTTGGGACGGCCGTGTATATGGTGCTGGTGCATTTCGTCTAGGAACGAGAAACTGTGGCGTGGAATGCAGCATGAATCGGCTGCCATGACCGGCTGCAGCAAATGAAAGGGAAACATATCAGAAACAGAAACATACAAGAAACAGAAAGGTAGATACGATGTTAAATCAGTTTTCAAGAACAGAATTATTATTTGGAAAAGAAGCGATGGAGCGCCTGGCCCAGTCCAGAGTTGCCGTGTTCGGAGTTGGCGGAGTCGGTGGCTATGCTGTAGAAGCCCTGGTGCGGAGCGGCGTTGGTGCCATTGACCTGATCGACGATGACAAGGTGTGCCTCACGAACTTAAACCGCCAGATCATCGCAACCAGAAAAACAGTAGGAAAGTATAAGGTCGATGTGATGGAAGAGCGCATTCACGACATCAACCCGGATTGTAAGGTAACCACACATAAGTGTTTTTACCTGCCAGAGACAAAAGATGATTTTGACTTTTCCCAGTATTCCTATGTGATCGACGCAGTCGATACCGTAACGGCAAAGCTGCAGCTGGTTATGGAAGCGCAGGAGAAAAAGGTGCCGATCATCAGCAGCATGGGTGCCGGAAATAAGTTAAACCCAGCCATGTTTGAGGTGTCAGACATTTATAAAACCTCCGTCTGCCCGTTAGCAAAGGTCATGCGCCGGGAACTGAAAAAACGTGGCGTGAAGAAGCTGAAGGTGGTTTACTCCAAAGAGCAGCCGACCAGACCGATCGAGGATATGTCCATCAGCTGCCGCAACCACTGCATCTGCCCGCCGGGAGCAGCACACAAATGTACCGAGCGCAGGGATATTCCGGGCTCCAATGCATTTGTGCCGTCCGTTGTGGGACTGATCATCGCCTCCGAAGTCATTAAAGATCTGGCAAAATAAACGATATGGTTAGATTTCCTTTCCAAGGAACATCGTGAAGTTTCCGGTTGCCACCAGCTTTCCGTCTTCATTTGTGATATCCACGCGGCAGACGGCGGTCTGTCTTCCCTTGTGAACGATATTAGATTCCACATAGAGCGTTCCGGAACTGACACCGCGCACAAAGTTAATGCCGGCGCACTGGGTCACATTTGTGACCTCGTAGGCATAGGTGGCCATGCCTGCTGCGATATCGCAGAGAGAGAAGAGAAAGCCGCCGTGTGCATTTCCATACAGGTTTAAGGCTTCCTCCGGCAATTCAATTGAAAGCCGGGCATGGCCCGGTTCTACTTCTAACATTTTTAAGTTTTCCTGTCCGCCGATGCGCTGAATGTGTCGGCGGAGTCCTTCTATAATCTCAGGTCTTGTGATCATAAGTAAAATTCCTTCCTTTCCATGCTAGAATATAGCACCAGAATCGCGGTTTTACAAGTGTGAAAAATATGTTATAATTTTACCAAAGAATGCAAAAATCCTTCAAACAGCTTGAGGGTTTTTAAGGGGGAAGGGGAATGTATCAGAAATATAGTATTGGGACCATGGCAAAGCTGCTGGGGATTTCGTCGGAAGCGATCCGTTATTATGAAAGCCGGAATATCATAAGTCCGGTGCGAGACCCAGAGACGGGATACCGGTATTACAATACTTGGGACTTTCATATGCTTTTGCGGGCCAGACATTACCAGAACTATGGATTTTCGCTGGAGGAAGTGGCAGAGCTGTTCCGGAGCCATGCTCTGGGTGAGATCCGGGAACGCATGGTGGACCAGGAAGCGGTGATCCAGCAGGAAATTGTCCGGCAGATGAACCTGTTAAAGCGCATCCGGCAGAGCCAGAAGATGCTGCAGGATGCCAAAGACAGTGTGGGAAAGTTCCGGATCGAGGAACGGCCCGGAATCTACCGGATGAATACGCAGAAAAACTATACGTTGTTTAAAAAGAAGGAACAGCTGGAACTGATCTCGGAATGGACTGAGAAGGAGCCATTTGTCTTTTCCTGTGCGGTGTTTTACCAGAATAAGATCAAGGCCGGAGAGTCGGAATTCGATTTTGGAATGGGGCTTCATGAGGAATATGCCCCGCTGTTGCATGTCGCCGAGTCAGAGCTGGTACAGTATTATCCGCCGTGTCCCTGCGTCCATACCTGTGTACCGTCCCGGTCGGGAAAGTACTTGTCGTTGGAAAGTCTGCAGGGCGGTTTTCAGTATCTAAAAGAAAATGGCTTAAGCCTTGCCGGGGATGTAGTGACCCAGGTGGTGTGCATGACAAAGCCGGAGGAAGAATATTATAACTGGCATATTGTCTGGTTCCCGATCAAGGCGGAATAAAAGCGTGAACAATAACGATGAAAATCCCAATGGGTGAGTTGGTGTCGGCGATGCAGATATCCTTGGTGGAAGAAAAAGAAGCATCGCTGATTATAAAAAGTTGATATTGTGAAAAAATAATAGAGTTTTGCTAAAAATACAGCAAAAATGATTGTGCAGAGTGCCAAAAAGCACTCTGTTTTTTTGTGCTAACTGTCCCATTGACCTTAAAACGGTTTGAACAGGTATAGTGTGGGTAAGGCAACAAGTTAAAAAAATAACGGAATATGTAAAAGGAGAAGGAAAAATGAGTACAGAGAAGAAAACAGTATTGATCACAGGTGGTGCCATGGGACAGGGACGTGCCCATGCAGTAAAGTACGCGGAGAACGGTTTTAATGTTGTTCTTGCCGATATGCTGGATCCGGAGGATGAGAGATTTCAGGAAACCATCCGGGAATTAAAGGAGCTTGGTGCGGATGTTCTTGCAATGAAGGCAAACATCTGCAGCACACCGGATATGGAAGCGCTGTTTGCAGCTGCCTGGGAAAAATTTGGACGTCTTGATGTGGTGATCGCAAATGCAGGTGTGATCAATTTCGGTAATACCTGGGAGCTGACCGATGAGCAGGTAGAGAAGGTCATCAACATCGACCTGATCGGTACCTGGAGAACCGACAAATACGCAACCCAGTATATGTTAAAGCAGGGCTTTGGAAGAATCATCAACATTGCTTCTACCAGCGGCCTGTACGGAACTCCGAAATTAGCAACCTACTGCATGGCAAAATGGGGCGTTCTGGGACTGACCAAGACTCTTGCGAAGGAAGTAGGAAGCAAGGGCATCATTGTCAATGCACTTTGCCCGACCAAGGTAAAGACCCCGATGTGCGAGACCCAGAGCTATGTAGAGTTCATCAATGAACTGACCGGCAAGAACTTTAAGGACTACAAAGAGATGTATGCAGGCGTACCGTTCCTGGATGTAGAGGATATTTCTGACATGGTTTACTGGCTCGGTACCAGCCGCGCAGCAGGCAAGTTCAACGGAAGAGACGTTGCGCTGGATCTTGGCACCCTGCAGTGCTAGGAAAAGCTGGGGATATACAAATGGGTAACTTTGGTTTTAAAAATGTATCAAAGAGAAACAAGATTGATCTGATGGAGTATCTGTGTTATGGACTGGGTGACTTTTCCTTCTGTTTCATTTACGGTGCGATCGGTTCCTATATCGTGTTCTTTTACACCGATGTGGCCTGCATCAGTGCCGCGACGGTAGGAACGGTGCTGCTGGTCAGCAAGATATTTGATGGTATTTCTGATATGATGATGGGATACATCATAGAAAATGTCCATTCACCTTTGGGAAAGGCCAGGCCCTGGCTATTGTGGATGGTGATTCCGTACTGTATTGGCTGTGTCCTCTTGTTCACTGTGCCAAACTTCAGTGAGACCGGAAAAGTCATCTACGCATTTCTGTCATATAATCTGATGGCCACCTGCATTTTCACATCCATGAATGTGCCGTACGGTGTGTTAAGCAGTGTTATGACGAACAAGCAGAATGAGCGGGCGCTTCTGTCGATCAGCCGTGCCAGCCTCGGGGCTCTGGGCGTCTTTGTGATCAGCTCTTATGCACCGGACCTCGTTGAAAAATTCGGCGGCGGCCCGGCAGGCTGGCAGAGAACCTTCCTGCTTGTGGGCGTTGCTTCCATTGTCCTGTTCCTGATCACGTTTTTGGGATGCAAAGAGCGGGTCGGGTCCGGTGTCATGGAGCAGAAGACCGGAAAGAAAAGTTCGCTTTCCCTGCTTCAGGGCGTCAAGATCCTGTTTGCGAATAAGTACTGGTTTATCATGCTGCTGATCAACATTTTCTATACAGCCATGACAAGTCTGTACGGCATGAATATGTATTTCGCAAAATATGTGATGCAGGATGCGGGCTACAATAAGACCATGATGATGTGTTCCACCTTTGCTTCCATCCTGGTGCCGCTGCTTCTGATCCCGGTTGTGCAGAAGATTGGAAAGCGCAATGTGGCTCTTTACGGAGGGGCTGGAATGGGCATTGCAGGACAGCTGGTGCTGCTCCTGTTTGCAGAACGGTCCATGGGTCTGATGTACCTGGGCCTGATTCTTCGCGGAATGGGTGTTGCCTGCATCTCTGCCACAAAGTTTGGCATGATCGCAGACAGCATTGAGTACGGTGAATACAAAACCGGCACCCGTGCGGAGGGCTTTGTATATTCCGCAGCATCTCTGGGCGTGCGTGTTGGATCTGCTCTTGCCTCTGCCGTGATCGGCTGGGTGCTGGGGGCGTACGGATATGACGGAAAGCTTGTCGTTCAGAGCGCAACGGCAATGAAAGGAATCCGCATCATGTTCTACTATGCACCACTGGCTGTTTTCGTGGCGATCCTGTTCTTACTGCTGTTTTATAAGCTGGACCGGGAGTACGACACGATCATGAGTGTTCTGGAGGAACGCCACAGACTTCAGGAAGAGGAAGTATGCTAGAACAGTGACAGAAAAGTTTTAGAGGAGTTTTCAAGAAGTTTCAGGGAAGGCTTCCATGGAGTTGTAAGAAGCTTCCAAGAGTTTTAAAGAAGGAGAGTTTTAGAGTATGAAGATTACAAAAGCAACACGCTGGAGAGTATTCGCAGGCGTATGGCTGCAGAGTCTGTTTACCTCTGCAACCGCATATTTCAGCTTATTCTGTATTCCGTTAACCACAAAGTTCGGCTGGAGTGATTCCGCGTTTGCGCTAGCGTACACGATTTACATGTTTACTTATTGTGCAGTTGGATTTATCGGCGGTTCCCTCGCAGAGAAGATCAGTCCTAGGACCACGATCTACATTGGTCTCTGCCTGTTTGCCGGCGGCTGGTTCTTAACCGGTTTTGCATCCAGCATTCCGCAGCTTTACATTTTCTACGGACTGATGGCTGGTGCCGGCGGCGGTATGATCTACCCGGCATGTCTCCCGACTGCATTAAAATGGTTCCCGGACCGTTCCGGTTCTATTTCCGGTCTGGTTCAGGCAGGCGCTTCCTGCGGACCTTTCATCATGAGCCCGATCGCCCAGATGCTCATCACCAAATTAGGTGCACAGATGACCTGCCGCGTGCTTGGTATCGTATTCCTGATCGGTGTTGGTGCGGTTGCATGGATGATCGTTCCGTGTCCGGAAGGCTGGGCACCGGAAGGCTGGAAACCGTCTGCTGAGCAGGCAAAGGTATTAAAGACCAGGGATTACAGCATGGGCGAGATGGTGAAGACCCCGGTATTCTGGGTACTGCTCCTGATGTTCATCTTCGCAAACGCAGCAGGAACCATGATGGTTTCCTTCACCAGCCCGATCGCACAGCGTCAGATCGGACAGTCTGCCATGACCGCAGCATTATGCGTATCCATTATGACCCTGTCCAACATGTGCGGACGTATCGGCTTCGGCTTCATCTATGATATTTTAAAAGGCTGGAAGAGCCTGATCCTCTTGATGGTGATCAATGGTGCATCCATGTTAATGCTGACTCAGGCATCTACCTTACCGTTCTTCCTGGTATGCGTTGTGCTGGTTGGCTTCTCCTTCGGCGGACTGCTTGTTGTATTTGCCCCGATGGTCCGCATGATCTTCGGATCCAAATTCTACAACCGTAACTACGGCTTGATCTTTATCGGATACGGCATCGGTGCTTTTGTAGGACCTAAGATCAGTGCCTACTTCTACGACACAACTGGCCAGTATACCTTAGGCTTCATCGGATCTGCAATCCTGGCAGCAGCAGCGATCGTCCTGATCGTGGTTGCGCAGAAGATGGCTGGAAAGATGGAAAATGCACAGTAAATAACAAATAAATTGAAAAATGAGGGACCGTGGAAGCTGCCGGAGACAACTTCCACGGTCTTATTACGTTAACAATATTGTTATATGAAAAAATCTCTCAGGAGCGCTTGTACAATCTCCGAAACAAGTGCAATATGCCGCAAATTGGTTTGACAATTTTGGGGAAAATGCCTAGAATAATACGTAGTGCAAAACACAGGAGGGGCCGGTATGAGGGAGATAAAAAAGAATATTTTTCTGGAAACCATTCCGTACGAGAACCGCCATATGAGTCCCCGCAACCTTTATATTATCCGTGGAGAAGACCGCAGCCTGATGGTCGATACTTCCAATAATACGGAGCGGGACTGGAATATTTTAAAGGGCATGGCCGATGCCCTTGGAATCGATTATAAAAAGCTGGACATTTTCATTACCCATGAGCATCCGGACCACACAGGCCTGGTCCCAAGATTACAGGCACTTGGTGCCCGGGCGTTCATGAACCCGGATGAGACCAGAAAACGGGTAGACCTTTTGCACAGCTATCTGGCTGATGAGCATGCCCGGATCGAGAATCTGCGTATTGTCGGTGTTACGAAAGAGGAAACGCCGGAGGTATACGACACGTTCATGGAATACACCACAAAGGCGTATGCATCCATGGAAATCCCGCCGGAGCTTCAGTTTATTCCCATCCATCCGGGTGAGATGCTTTCTTATGGCGGGTATTGTTTCCAGGTTGTGCTCTTAAAAGGACATACCTTCGGGCAGTGCGGGCTTTATGAGCCGGAAAAAAAGCTGATGTTTGTGGGGGACCAGATCATGACCACCATTGTCCCGATCGTTGGTACCCAGGAGACGGACCTTGGGATGCTCAAATGTTATCTGGACTCCCTTAGTGAGCTAAAGCATAAGTACCGGGATTGTTATTTTCTTCCCTGCCATTATGGGGAGATCAAAGATATTGAAAAAGAGGTAAACCGGATCATTTTCGGTTACATGGACAAATGTGAGAGCATGAAGCATGTACTGGAGGAGGCTGGTACGGCCCTGACGACCCGCGACATCAGCGTGCGGACGTACGGGAGAAGCCAGGGACCGCCAGATTATGCACATTTTGCTTCCTGCACCCAGATCTGGGCCAAGACCTTTTCCTGCATGGAATATATGATGGGAGAGGGCTTCATTGAGCGCTCGGAACGCGATGGCATCATATACTGGAAGGCAATCTGACCGGAAAACCGGTTTCCGGTGTGGACGGAGTACCGCTTCCAAGTGAAGGGGCACAATTCGTCAGATCCTTCTCGGGCAATCGCTTCCAAGTGAAGGTTCACATGGATGACCGCAGCTCGTTCCAGACCTGGTTAAAATAGCCGGAAAATTCCGGGGCGTTTCTGCGCTTTAAGGGACTGTCGTACTGGTCACTGAAGGATAAGGGAATCTCTGCCCTGATCCGTCCGGGCCTTGCGGAGAGGACCAGCACGCGGTCAGCAGTGCTGATGGCTTCTGCAAGGTCATGGGTGATCAGTATGGCAGTCTTTTTTGTGTCCCGGATGATCGAGGCAATGTCATCGCAGACAGAAAGCCTGGTCTGGTAATCGAGGGCGGAAAAGGGTTCATCCAAAAGCAGCAGGTCCGGCTTTAGGATCAGGGTACGGATGAGTGCAGCCCGCTGGCGCATGCCGCCGGAAAGCTCAGAGGGCTTTGCGTGCGCGAATGCAGCAAGACCGTAGCTTTCCAGCATTTCATCCAGCTCCTGCAGGGTTTCCTTATTTTTCTGGTGGCGGATCTCCAGCCCCAGAGCGGCATTTTCCCGTATGGAGCGCCATTCAAAGAGGTGGTCCCGCTGCAGCATATAGCCAATCCCGGAGCGCGCCTCCCTGATCGGGGTATCTTCTATATAAATGCTTCCTTCCTCCGGGGAGAGCAGCCCGGACAGGAGATTGAGCAGTGTGGATTTGCCGCAGCCGGATGGACCGACGATGGCGAGAAATTCACCGGGGCTTACGGTGAAGGAAATATCGGAAAGGGCGGGGGTAGCTCCGCTTAAGGTGTGATACGAGTAGCTGATCCCGCATGCTTTTAAGAGGGGTTCCATGGCTGGTCCTCCTTCCATTTATATTTTATAATATGAAGAAAATGCAATACGGTTCCTTTGCGGGTTTTCCCTGTGATAAAAATTTCCCTGTTATTATTTCTATATTATTCCATTTTATTGGCACAAAAGCCCTTGCATTTCCGAAAAACAGGTGCTATAATAACAACGATAACATGATAATCTGACAGTCTGAGAGTGGGCATACGTCCACTCTCAATTTTTTGCCAGAGCGCGGTGATGCCGGAATGCGCAGTTTGTACAGGTACTTTTGGTATGGCTGGAAGACAAGAGGCAGCTGCCCGTCAGTCTGAATGGCAAAGAATGATCTGCAAACAGCGGATTGTCAGTGCATGACGTGAAGAGAGGTGACAATCATGACAAGAAGAGAAGAATACGAATCCAAAACAGAAGCATTCCTGCTTCCGGTTCTTGCAGAGCACAATTTTGAACTCTGGGATGTGGAATATGTAAAGGAGGCCGGCACCTGGTACCTGCGTGCCTACATTGACAAAGAGGGCGGCATTGCGGTAGACGACTGTGAGGTCATCAGCCGTATTTTGAGTGACTGGCTTGACCAGACCGATTTCATCGAGGACAGCTACATTCTGGAGGTCAGCTCCCCGGGACTTGGACGTCCGCTGAAGAAGGAGCGTGACTTTGAGCGCAGCCTGGGCGAGGAAGTAGAAATCCGTCTTTACAAGGCCCAGAACAAACAGAAAGAATTTACCGGAATCTTAAAAGCATACGATAAAGAAACTGTGACCATCGAAACGGCAGAGGGCGAACTGGTATTTGAACGTCCGGACATTGCACTGATCCGGCTGGCGTTTGATTTTTAAACAGAAGGATTTTAGGAGGATAAAACCATGAATAAGGAATTAATCGAGGCATTAAACCTGCTGGAAAAGGAAAAAAACATCAGCAAGGCTACCCTGCTTGAAGCAATCGAGAACTCTCTGCTGACTGCCTGCAAGAACCATTTCGGCAAAGCAGATAACATCAAAGTAAACATCAACCCGGAGACCGGTGATTTCTCTGTATACGCAGAGAAAGAGGTTGTGGAAGAGGTAGAAGATCCGTTAACCCAGATCAGCTACGCAGAAGCAAGACTGAAAAACCCGAAGTTCTTCTTAGGCGATATCATCAACTGCCCGATCGAGTCTAAGTCCTTCGGACGTATTGCTACCCAGAACGCAAAGAACGTCATCCTGCAGAAAATCCGCGAGGAAGAGCGCAGCATGCAGTTCAACGAGTGGTATCAAAAAGAGAAAGATGTGGTAACCGGTATCGTGCAGCGTTACCTTGGCAAGAATGTCAGCATCAACTTAGGAAAGGTTGACGCGATCTTAAACGAGGCTGAGCAGGTAAAGGGCGAGGTATTTAAGCCGACCGAGCGTATCAAAGTGTATGTCCTGGAAGTTAAGGACACCCCGAAGGGACCGCGTATCTCTGTATCCCGCACTCATCCGGACCTGGTAAAGCGCCTGTTCGAGGAAGAGGTTACCGAGGTAAAAGACGGCACCGTTGAGATCAAGGCAATCGCCCGTGAGGCAGGCTCCAGAACCAAGATCGCTGTATGCTCCAACGACCCGAACGTAGATCCGGTTGGCGCATGTGTCGGCATGAATGGTGCCCGTGTCAACTCTATCGTAAACGAGCTGCGCGGTGAGAAGATCGATATCATCACCTGGGATGAGAACCCGGCATTCATGATCGAGAACGCACTTAGCCCGGCAAAGGTCATCTGCGTTGTTGCAGACGAAGAGAGCAAAGAGGCACAGGTTATCGTTCCGGATTACCAGCTTTCCCTGGCAATCGGTAAAGAGGGACAGAATGCAAGACTGGCAGCACGTCTGACCGGTTACAAGATCGATATCAAGAGTGAGACTCAGGCAAGAGAGCTTGGCCTGTTCGAGGAAATGGGAATCGACTATCAGGAAGAGGGTGTCTATGACAACCTGGATGCTGATTTCGAAGTATCCGCTACCGATGATTATTCAGAGAACAAAGAAGAGTTCTAAACGCAAAAACAGACTGGGCGTGTAACGGAAAGTTACCGGACAGTTACCTGTAAGACTGGAACAAGATTGGAATAGGAAGTGAGCAATTGGTGAATGCGAAGAAATTTCCGCAGAGACAGTGTATCGGCTGCGGCGAAATGAAAAACAAAAAAGAAATGATCCGTATACTGAAGACACCGGAAGGGGAATTCGTAGTCGATGCGACCGGACGAAAGAACGGGCGCGGCGCTTACATCTGCCCGTCTATGGACTGCTTCAAAAAAGCAGTAAAGGGAAAAGGGCTGGAGCGTTCTTTCAAGATGGCAATTCCAAAAGAGGTGTACGAGACACTGGAAAAGGAGATGGAACAGCTTGGATAACAGACAGAAAATCCTGAACCTGGTCGGACTGGCAACCAAGGCCGGGAAGACTGCAAGCGGAGAATTCTCTACGGAGAAAGCCGTAAAGAGCGGAAAAGCCCACCTGGTCATCGTATCAGAGGAGGCTTCCGACAACACGAAAAAAATGTTTACCAATATGTGTACTTACTATAAAGTCCCCATCTTGTTTTTAGGCGGAAAAGAGGAACTTGGGCATTCCATGGGCAAGCAGATGCGTGCATCGTTAGCCGTTGTGGATGCAGGACTGGCAAAGGCAATCGTGAAACAAATGAATATAATCGGAGGTAGTGAGTATGAGAGTAAATGAACTGGCAAAAGAGCTGGGGAAGACCAGCAAAGACGTATTAGATGTGTTACAGAAGAACCATCAGGATGTAACATCCCATTCATCCAATGTAAGTGATGCACAGGTTAGCATGGTAAAGAAGGCTCTGGGCGGCTCTGAGCAGAAGGCTGAGGGTGCAGCACCGAAGAAGAAGCTGGCAGCGGTATACCGTCCGCAGAATTCCCAGCAGAGACCGGCACAGCCGAAGCAGGCAGCACGCCCGCAGGCACAGAGCACAGCTGCACAGGCGCAGCAGGCAGCAGCACCACAGGCAAGCAAACCGGCAGAGGGACAGCAGGCAAGACCGGCACAGACCGCAGAAAACCGTGACAACAACCGTCAGGGCGGCTTTAACGGAAACCGCGATAACAACCGTCAGGGTGGTTTTAACGGAAACCGCGATAACAACCGTCAGGGTGGTTTTAACGGAAACCGCGACAACAACCGTCAGGGTGGTTTTAACGGAAACCGCGACAACAACCGCCAGGGCGGCTTTAACGGAAACCGCGACAACAACCGTCAGGGCGGCTTTAACGGAAACCGCGACAACAACCGCCAGGGCGGCTTTGGCGGAAACCGTGACAACAACCGCCAGGGTGGCTTCGGTGGAAACCGCGATAACAACCGCCAGGGTGGCTTTGGTGGAAACCGCGAGGGCGGCTTTAACCGTGATAACAACCGTCAGGGCGGCGGCTTTGGCGGCAACAGAGACAACCGTCAGGGCGGCGGCTTCGGTGGCAACAGAGACAACCGCCAGGGCGGCGGCTTCGGTGGAAACCGCGATAACCGCCAGGGTGGCTTTGGCGGAAACCGTCAGGGCGGTGCAGGAAGACCGGGTCAGAGAGACGGCGGCTCCAAGAACTATGATACCCCGATCCAGACCAAGCCGACCAACAACCGTCAGCAGACCAACAATGCACACAAGAAAGATAAATACGATAAGACCAGAATGATGGAAGACGGACCAAGAAACAAGAATGGCAAGGTTTCCAAGCATCCGTTCATCATGCCGCAGAAGCCGGTTGAGGAGAAGGTAGAGGAGACCGTAAAGGTAATTACCATTCCTGATGTTCTGACCATCAAGGAGCTGGCTGACAAGATGAAGCTGCAGCCGTCTGCAATCGTTAAGAAGCTGTTCTTACAGGGCAAGATCGTAACCTTAAACTCCGAGATTGATTTCGAGCAGGCTGAGGAGATCGCAGTAGAGTACGATGTTCTCTGCGAGAAAGAGGAGAAGGTCGATGTCATCGCTGAGCTCTTAAAAGAGGACGAGGAGAACGAGGAAGATATGGTTTCCAGACCGCCGGTAGTCTGCGTTATGGGACACGTTGACCATGGTAAAACTTCCCTGCTTGATGCGATCCGTCAGACCAACGTTACCTCCCGCGAGGCAGGCGGCATCACCCAGCACATCGGTGCTTACACGGTAGATGTACGTGGACAGCAGATCACCTTCCTGGATACCCCGGGACATGAAGCATTCACCGCAATGCGTATGCGTGGTGCTCAGTCTACCGATATCGCGATCCTGGTTGTAGCAGCAGACGATGGCGTTATGCCGCAGACCGTTGAGGCAATTAACCATGCAAAAGCTGCAGGCGTTGACATCATTGTTGCCATCAACAAGATTGATAAGCCGTCTGCAAACGTAGACCGCGTAAAGCAGGAGCTGGCTGAGTATGAGCTGATTCCGGAGGACTGGGGCGGAAATACCGTATTCGTACCGGTATCTGCACACACCAAGGAAGGTATTCCGGAACTTCTGGAGATGATCCTTCTGACTGCAGAGGTAAAAGAGTTAAAGGCAAACCCGAACCGCCGCGCAAGAGGTCTTGTCATCGAGGCTGAGCTGGATAAGGGCAAAGGACCGGTTGCTACCATTCTGGTACAGAAAGGTACCCTGCGTGTGGGCGATAACGTAACTGCAGGTCCGTGCTATGGTAAAGTCCGTGCAATGATGGACGATAAGGGCCGCAGAGTCAAAGAAGCTGGTCCGTCCATGCCGGTTGAGATCCTCGGCTTAAATGATGTTCCGGGTGCAGGCGACGTGCTGATGGCAACCGAGAACGAGAAAGAGGCAAGAAGCTACGCAGAGACCTTCATCTCTGAGAGCAAGAATAAATTACTGGCAGACACCAAGGCTAAGATTTCCCTGGATGATCTGTTCAGCCAGATCAAGGCCGGTAATGTGAAGGAACTGCCGATCATCGTAAAAGCAGATGTACAGGGTTCCGTAGAGGCAGTAAAACAGAGTCTTGTAAAACTGTCCAACGAGGAAGTTGTGGTCAAAGTCATCCATGGCGGCGTTGGTGCGATCAACGAGTCCGATGTATCCCTGGCATCCGCTTCCAACGCGATCATCATTGGATTTAACGTACGTCCGGATGCTACCGCGAAGTCCATTGCAGACCGCGAGAAGGTAGACCTGCGTCTGTACCGCGTCATCTACCAGGCAATCGAGGATGTCGAGGCCGCTATGAAGGGTATGCTTGATCCGGTATACGAGGAGCAGGTCATCGGTCACGCAGTTGTCCGCCAGACCTTCAAGGCATCCGGCGTTGGTACCATTGCAGGTGCTTATGTCATGGATGGTAAGTTCCAGAGAGGATGCTCCTGCCGCATTACCCGTGATGGCGAGCAGATCTTCGACGGTGCGCTTGCTTCCTTAAAGCGTTTCAAGGACGATGTCAAGGAAGTTGCAACCGGTTACGAGTGCGGTCTTGTATTCGAGAAGTTCAATGATATCAAGGAAGACGATATGGTAGAGGCATATACCATGGTAGAGGTACCGCGCTAGGATTTTAGGATTTAAAATTTCGTGACTGCGACTGTATGTCAGGCAGTCATGGATCCCCGAAACTTAAGGAAGGAAGCACTGGCAGTTTTGCCCGGTGCTTCCTTTAAGAGTATTTAGAGAGGAAGAAAAATAATGCGTAAAAACAGCATCAAAAATACAAGAATCAACATGGAAGTGCAGAGAGAACTCAGTGAGATCATCCGCACCGAGATCAAAGATCCGCGTGTAAATGGTGCCATGACTTCTGTTGTGGCAGTAGAGGTTACGCCGGATTTAAAATATTGCAAGGCGTACATCAGCGTACTTGGCGACGAGGAGCGCGCGAAGGATGCCTTGACTGGCTTAAAGAGTGCGGTCGGCTACATCCGCAGAGAGCTGGCACACCGTGTCAACTTAAGAAATACCCCGGAGATCACCTTTGTTCTGGACCAGTCCATCGAGTATGGCGTGAACATGTCCAGACTGATCGACGAGGTCACCAAAGACTTGAAAGACTGAAAGGAGTGACAGTAAATGCAGGAACGCAAACTGATGGAAATGGTGGAAGCCGCAGGCACGATCGCCATTGCCGGTCATGTGAGACCGGACGGAGACTGTGTGGGCTCCTGCCTTGCTGTGTGCAACTATATTACGGAGCAGTATCCGGAAAAGACGGTGGATGTCTATCTGGAGACTCCTCCGGTGAAGTTTTCTTATTTAAAGCAGTTTGAGCGGATCAGTTCCGATTCCAATACCGGAAAACAGTATGAGCTTTGCATCTGCTTAGACAGCGGAGACCGGGAACGCCTCGGAAACAACGTGGTGTATCTGGATACTGCAAAGACCAGCATCTGCATCGATCACCACATTACCAACAAAGGCTATGCTGCAAGCAACTTTGTAAATGCCAGTGCCAGTGCAACCTGTGAATTTTTGTATGATTTTCTGGACGAAGAAAAGATCAGCAAAGAGGTGGCAGAGTGCATCTATACCGGCATCATCCACGATACCAACGTGTTTAAAAACAGCAATACCACCGCAAAGACCATGGAAGTAGCCGGAGTGATGATGGAAAAAGGGATTAACTTCTCTCAGATCATCGACGGCAGCTTTTATAAAAAGACCTATGTGCAGAACCAGATTATGGGACGCGCTGTGCTGGAGAGTGTGCTGTTTTTAGACGGCAAATGCATTTTCAGTGTTGTGCGCAAGCAGGACATGGATTTCTACGGCGTGGAAGCATCCGACCTGGATGGCATTGTCGACCAGCTTCGGGTAACGGACGGTGTAGAGGTGGCCATCTTCCTTCATGAGACGGAGAACCATGTATACAAGGTAAGCATGCGCTCCAACAACTTTGTGAACGTCAGCAAGGTGGCTTCCTTCTTTGGAGGCGGCGGACATGTCCGGGCAGCCGGCTGTACGATGAGCGGAAGCGTGCACGATGTCATCAACAACCTTTCCGCACTGATTGAAAAGCAGATAAAGGAGTACAACGCCTAGTGGACGGAATCATCAATGTATACAAGGAAAAGGGCTTTACCTCCCACGATGTGGTAGCGAAGCTTCGTGGCATCCTGCGCATGAAAAAGATTGGGCACACTGGTACTTTGGACCCGGCAGCGGAAGGGGTACTTCCGGTCTGTTTAGGCAAGGGCACCAGACTGTGCGATATGCTGACCGATAAGACCAAGACCTACCGCGCTGTGCTGCTTCTGGGACAGGAGACCGATACCCAGGACACTACAGGAACAGTTCTGGCAGAGTATCCGGTCGAGGTAACCGAAGAAGCCGTGCGGGAGGCAATCTACAGCTTTCTTGGTGACTATATGCAGATCCCGCCGATGTACTCTGCCTTAAAGGTCAACGGGAAAAAGCTTTACGAGCTGGCCCGTCAGGGCAAGGAAGTGGAGCGTCAGCCAAGACCGGTTCAGATTCTGGATATCCAGATCGGGCAGGTGGATCTGCCGCGTGTGACATTTTCCGTGACCTGTTCCAAAGGAACCTACATCCGTACCCTGTGCTACGATATTGGAAGAAAACTGGGCTGCGGCGGCTGCATGGAATCTTTGCTCCGCACCCGCGTGGACCGCTTTAAGCTGGAAGACAGCCTGACCCTGTCCCAGATTGAGAAACTTCGGGATGAAGGACGCGTAGAAGAATACGTGGTCCCGGTAGAAGGCGTATTCCTGGGACTTCCAGCGCTGGTGACAAAACCGGGAGAAGGGGACAAGCTGGTACATAACGGGAATCCGTTTACGGCGGAGCTGGCAGAGGAGATGAAGCATGAAATGCCGGATAAATCTGTGAGCGGAGGAAATTTGGACGCAGAATTATCTGCCTGCTCTGAAAGCGAACATAATTTGGCTGCATCGGCTGCAGATCGCTTCGATGGTGTCCGGGTCTACGACAGTGAGCATCATTTCATCGGCATTTACCGCTACAGCGAAGAAAAACGGCGTTATCAGCCACAGAAAATATTTCTTGGGGGAAACTAGTTATGAAGGTAATTACCGGGACCAGGGAGTTTTGTATCGAGGAACCAACCGTGGTAACCATTGGAAAATTTGACGGGCGGCATCAGGGACACCAGAAGTTGTTAAAAGAAATGCTGCACTTAAAAGCAAGCCGCGGATGGAAGACAGCAGTCTTTACCTTTGACATGGCACCGCTTGGTGTTGTGGAAGGAAAGCGGGCGACGGTTATTACCACCAACGAGGAACGCCGCAACAACATGCAAGCCATGGGTATGGACTATCTGGTGGAGTATCCCTTCAACCGGGAGGTGGCTGCCATGTCGCCGGAACGCTTTGTCACGGATGTGCTGGCTGGCCAGATGCACGCAAAGGCAGTGGTTGCCGGCCCGGACTGCAGCTTTGGCTATAAAGGAGCCGGAAACGCAGAGCTCCTTCGCAAGATGGGGCCGGAATACGGGTTCGAGACGATCATCATCGAGAAAAAGCAGGACGAGCACCGGGATATCAGCAGTACCTATGTCCGGGAAGAACTGGACCGCGGCAACATCGAGAAAGCCAATGAGCTTTTAGGTGAGCCTTATGCGATCCACGGAACCGTGGTACATGGAAACCACATCGGCGGCGATGTCCTGGGATTTCCGACTGCCAATATCCTTCCGCCGCCAGAGAAGCATCTGCCGCCGTTTGGCGTGTATGTTTCCCGCGTACTGATCGACGGAACGTTTTATGGCGGGGTCAGCAACATCGGCAGAAAACCTACGATCCAGGGAGAAAATCCGGTCGGGGTAGAAACCTATGTTATGGGACTGGATGAAAATCTGTACGGAAAAAACATTCAGGTCCAGCTTTTAAATTTTGAGCGGCCGGAGCAGAAGTTTGACTCCCTGGAGGCACTCAAAGAGCGGATCGGGAAAGATAAAGAATATGCGGCCGCGTATGTGGCAGCGCATCCGGAAATGTTTGGGACAAAAGCATAATAGAGCGGAAAAGGAGGCATTCCCTGTTTATGGGAATGCCTCCTTTTTCGTGAGATAATAGTAAACCAGAAAATTAGGCTATTAGTGATACAGCCGGTTGTTTTCGTAGATCGGTTCAGAAGTCAGGTTCAGGCCCAGCTTCTTGAAGGTGTTGGTATCAACAGAGGAGAGCATAACAGAGGTGTGAAGCTCGCATCCTCTTAATTTCGGAAGCTGCTCTAATGCAAGCTTTGCGTTCAGATCGGTTGCGGCGCACATGGAGAGGGCAATCAGTACCTCATCGGTGTGCAGACGTGGGTTTTTGCTTCCAAGGTATCCGGTCTTTAATCCCTGGATCGGCTCAATGAAGGTCGGGGAGATTAAGTGGATGTCGTCGGAAATGCCGCCGAGTTCTTTGACTGCGTTTAACAGGACTGCTGCGGAAGCTCCAAGCAGGGCAGTGGTTTTTCCGGTGACGATCTTTCCGTCCGGAAGCTCCATGGCTGCAGTCGGTGCGTTGGTCTCTTTGGCAAGGTTTACAGCAACCGGAACGACACTTCTCATGTCGGTTGTGATCTTAGCCTGCTTCATAAGGAGCTCAATCTTGTAAACCTCGTCCTTGCTGCCCTTGTCTTTTGCCACGCGGTTTAATGCCTGGTAGTAACGGCGGATGATTTCCTGGCGGGATGCCTCCTGGCATGCTTCATCATCGATGATGCAGTTTCCGGCCATATTGACGCCCATGTCAGTCGGGGATTTGTACGGGCAGTAGCCGTAGATGCCCTCGAACATGGCAGCCAGAACCGGGTAGATCTCGACGTCACGGTTGTAGTTCACGGTAGTCACGCCGTAAGCCTCTAAGTGGAACGGATCGATCATGTTGACATCGTTTAAGTCTGCGGTAGCAGCCTCATATGCCAGGTTGACCGGATGCTTTAACGGGATGTTCCAGATCGGGAAGGTCTCGAATTTTGCGTAGCCAGCCTTGATGCCGCGCTTGTTCTCATGGTAGAGCTGGGAGAGGCAGGTAGCCATTTTTCCGCTTCCAGGTCCCGGTGCGGTGATGATGACAAGCGGCTTGGTGGTTTCGATATAGTCGTTCTTTCCATAGCCCTCGTCGCTTACGATGTGGGCGATGTTGTTCGGGTATCCGTCGATCGGATAATGACGGTATACTTTGATGCCAAGATGCTCAAGCTTTGTCTTAAAGACATCTGCGGAAGGCTGTCCGGTGTAGCGGGTGATAACAACGCTGCCGACATACAGACCCTTGTCGCGGTATTCCTGGATCAGACGGAGAACATCTGCATCGTAGGTGATGCCAAGGTCGTGGCGAATCTTGTTTTTCTCAATATCTGCGGCATTGATCGCGATGACGATCTCGGCCTGGTCCGCTAACTGCAGAAGCATTTTCAGCTTACTGTCCGGCGCAAAGCCCGGCAGGACGCGGGAAGCATGGTAGTCGTCAAACAGCTTGCCGCCAAACTCCAGATATAACTTGTCTCCGAACTGGCTGATCCGCTCGCGGATGTGTTCGGACTGCATCTTTAAGTACTTTTGATTGTCAAATCCAATTTTCATAGTAATAATACCCCTTTCCATGCGTGCTATTGTACCATATCTAATTCAGTTTTGCACCTGGATTTGTCAAAAAAATAGAATGTGTGTTATAATCGGCTTATACTGTGGGTTTACGCTACTGTACGCGATAGAAATTTCCTGAATCAATGGGTGTGCCACTGGCATCTCACTGATGTCTAACGAAACTGAAAATTCCGTACAGAATTAGAATGCAGGAGAGGAATTACGCGCATGAAAGAAAAACGAAGATGGCTTCTGGCCGGTCTGTTACTGTTTATTTTTGTAATCACGGGATGCAGCTTTCGCCATAATGCTGAGAAAATTGCCACGGCACCTGATCCGATCGTGGTGGGGAACGATGCGCAGGATCAGACGGAAGCGGATGCAGCAGCAGACAGAGCAGGGCAGAATGCAGAAGCCGAAGAACAAAAATTAATATCAGAAATTGAAATTGAATCCAGACCGCACCGGGATGCTATAAAGGCAAAGGGCATTTATATTTCTGCTTATGTGGCAGGAACTCCGGCCATGGTGGATAATCTGCTTCAGGAGTTTGATAAGACCGAGGCCAATGCGCTGGTCATTGATTTTAAGGATGACTTTGGCCGCGTAGTGTGCGAGACGGAGTCTCCGCTCATAAACCAGCTTGGTTCGACGAAGGTTTATATTGAAGATATGGCCGGGCTGATGCAGAAGCTGAAAGAACACAACATTTATACCATTGCGCGGATCCCGGCATTCCGCGATGCGTGGCTTTCTGAGGCACAGCCGGACTGGTGTGTGAAAAAGTCCGATGGAACCGTGTTTAAAGACCGCGATGACCACGCTTGGGTCAATCCTTACAAACAGGAAGCCTGGGATTATCTGACGGAGGTTGCACTGGAAGCGAAAAAGCTGGGATTCGATGAGATCCAGTTTGACTATGTGCGCTTCTGCACGGAAAAAGGCATGCGTGATGCCGTCTTTGATGAGGAAGACACAAAGGGGCGCAGCCGGACGGATATCATTCTAGAGTTTATGGAATACGAGTATGAAAAGCTGAGTGCAGAGGGTCTGTTTGTGTCGGCCGATGTGTTTGGCGCGATCATCAACAGTGATGTGAATGCGGATTCCGTCGGACAGATCTACGGGGAGATGGCGAAGCATCTGGATTATATCAGCCCTATGATCTATCCGTCCCATTATTCAGATGGGAACTATGGGATCGATCACCCGGATATACGTCCGTATGATACTATCTGTGCGGCGCTGACCGAGTCCAGAAAGGAATTATACTTTGCCGGATTAAATGGAGAGCATGTGGCAGAGGTCCGTCCGTGGCTTCAGGATTTTACGGCCAGCTGGCTGAAAAATCATATCCCATATGGCGGGGAGCAGGTGCGTGACCAGATCCGGGCAGTCTATGACTGCGGCTACAACGAGTGGCTTTTGTGGGATGCAGCCTGCACCTACGACTGGGACGGACTCTTAACGCCGGAGGCGGCAGAAGAGGAACAGAAAGCAATCGAAGCTTCCAGAGCCGGGCTTCCGGAGACAACCTATGCTCCGGAAGAAGCCGGGCATGATGCCCTGACGGTGCCGCCTGATGCTAGTGCGCAAACTGGAGCGGAAGAACGGAGCGGAGACGGAGCACAGAGTGGAGGCGAAACACAAAGGGAAAATTCTGCTTCTGCTGGAAAGGCCGGTGCAGTTGGGAATGCTTCTTCTGGCAAAAAAGGAGAAAAGCTGGCTGTCGGGGATTTCCCGGCGGCCCAAGCTCTTTCGGAAGCGCTGGAAACCGTAGAGGAGCCGGGAACTCCGCCGGAGACTGGGACAACACTTCCGCCAACCGTGTAAATAAAGAAAAAAGGCAGGAATCAACTATGACAGAGCGAATCGTAAGACCGGGTGAATTTTACCGGCATTTTAAAAATAAACTGTACCAGATCGTGGCGGTGGCAAAGCACTCAGAGACTGGAGAACGCATGGTAGTTTACCAGGCGCTTTACGGGGACTACGGGGTGTATGTGCGGCCCTACGATATGTTTACCAGTGAGGTAGATCACGAGAAATACCCGGAAGTGAGCCAGAAGTGGCGGTTTGAACGGGTAGAATTTTCCGGACAGAGCCCGGAGTTACCAGAAGCATCGCTGGACATGGCACCATTCGAATCAGACCAGAAAATTACGCAGCACTATGCCGACCGCGCTCCGGATCCGGCATTTATCCAGTTTCTGGACACGGAGGATTTTGACCTGCGTATGGAATGCTTAAAGCAGCTGGAAAACCGCATCACCCAGCAGGAACTGGACAGCATGTATCTGGTGCTTGACATGAAGCCAGAGCGTGGATCATTGCAGGAGCAGCTTTACGCGGTGCGCCGTTTCCTCACCATGCAGAAGCGGTATGATGGCAGCAGGCTGCGCTAAAATTTTTGCAGGGACAGTCGAAGCTTCAGCAGAATCCCTGGAAATTTTGACAGACAGTGCACGAGAAAGGGAAGACAGAAAACGATGTTATTTGATATTGAAGAGGAACTGAAAAAGCTTCCGTCCCAGCCGGGCGTCTACATCATGCACGATGCAAAGGATGAGATCATCTATGTGGGTAAGGCCATCAGCTTAAAGAACCGGGTGCGCCAGTATTTTCAGAGCAGCCGCGGAAAAACGGCCAAGATCCAGCAGATGGTCTCCCGCATTGCCCGGTTTGAGTACATTGTGACGGATTCGGAGTTAGAGGCCCTGGTGCTGGAATGCAACCTGATCAAGGAACACCAGCCCCGCTACAATACCATGTTAAAGGATGATAAGGCCTATCCATACATCCGTGTGACGGTGGGAGAAGATTTTCCGCGGGTGCAGTTTGCGCGGACCATGAAAAAGGACAAGAGCCGGTATTTTGGTCCATACACCAGTGCCGGAGCGGTAAAAGATACGATCGATCTGATCCACAAGCTTTATAAGGTGCGCACCTGCAACCGTTTTCTGCCACGTGACATCGGTAAAGACCGGCCCTGCTTAAATTATCACATTAAGCAGTGCGACGCGCCGTGTCAGGGTTATATCAGCAAAGAGGCATACGCAGAACATATCCGGCAGGTGCTGGAGTTCTTAAACGGACATTATGACAATCTCTTAAAGCAGCTGGAGCATCAGATGATGGATGCAGCTGAAAAGATGGAATACGAAAAGGCGGCGGAATACCGGGATCTCTTGGCCAGTGTCAAAAAGGTAGCCCAGAAGCAGAAGATTACCAGCAGCAGTATGGAGGACCGCGATATCATCGCGCTGGCGATGAATGACACAGACGCAGTGGTGCAGGTCTTCTTTGTGCGGGAAGGCAAGCTGATCGGGCGGGAGCATTTTGGCATCCGTATTGGTGCTGAAAAGGAAAGCAGCCAGATCCTGACCAGCTTTGTGAAGCAGTTTTATGCCGGAACCCCGTTTTTGCCAAAAGAACTGTGGGTGCAGCAGGAGCTGGAGGACACGGAGGTGATCGGGCAGTGGCTCAGCACCAGAAAAGGACAGAAGGTCCGCATTGTGGTGCCGAAAAAGGGAGAAAAGGAGCGGCTGGTCGAGCTGGCCCGGAAAAATGCTTCCATGGTGCTGCGGCAGGATTTTGAGCGGAACCAGAGGGAGGAGATGCGCACTACGGGAGCTATGAACGAGGTGGCTTCCTGGCTTGGTCTTTCCGGGGTGCGCCGGATGGAGGCATTCGATATCTCCAATATTTCTGGATATGAATCGGTTGGTTCCATGGTCGTCTATGAGGACGGCAAGCCCAAGCGCAGCGATTACCGCAAATTCCGCATTAAGACTGTTATCGGGCCAAACGATTACGCTTCCATGCGTGAGGTGCTGATGCGGCGCTTTACCCACGGTCTGGAGGAATTATCCCAGCTGAAGGAACGCGGTGTGGAGAAGCAGTTCGGAAGCTTTACCCGCTTCCCAGACCTTCTGATGATGGATGGCGGCCGGGGACAGGTCAATATTGCGGAGGAGGTGCTTTCGGAGCTTGGACTTTCCATTCCGGTCTGTGGCATGGTAAAGGATGACAATCACCGCACCCGCGGACTCTATTACCAGAATGTGGAGATTCCCATTGACCGGCATTCGGAAGGCTTCCGGCTTATTACCCGTATCCAGGATGAGGCACACCGCTTTGCAATCGAGTATCACCGCAGCCTGCGCAGCAAGAGCCAGGTACGCTCGATCTTAGATGATATTCCGGGAATCGGCGATACCAGACGCAAGGCGCTGATGAAGCATTTCCAGTCCATCGAGGCGGTGCAGGCCGCCAGTGAGGAAGAACTTGCCCAGGTGCCTGGCATGAACCGTGCTGCGGCAGAGAGTGTTTACCGTTTTTTCCGGAAAAAGAAGGAGGATGTGCCGGTGGAGGTCGTAGAGGAAACCGGAAACGTGTAAAACAGTAACGCTGTAGTTTTACTGCATAAACACCGGACTTGGACGGTAATGACAAGTTGCGGAAAATATGATATGATAAAACTATTCTGAAAACAGGTATAAAAAAGATAAAGGAGCGGGGCAATATGTACGGTGTAACGATTACAGAACTGATCGATAAAATGAAAATGAGAAATGTACTTCCGGATATTGATACAGACAAGGTGGTTTTAAGCCATCCGGATGTAAACCGTCCGGCACTGCAGCTGACCGGCTTTTTCGACCATTTTGACCGGGAGCGTGTCCAGATCATCGGATATGTGGAGCAGGCTTATATCAATACCCTCCCGAGGGAAGTGCGGGTGGAGCGTTACGACAAGCTCTTATCAAGTGAGATCCCGTGCGTGGTATACAGCCGTGGGCAGGAACCGGATGAAGACATGCAGGATCTTTGCCTGCATTACCAGGTGCCGCTCATGGTATCGGATAAGAGCACTTCCGATCTTATGGCAGAGGTGATCCGCTGGCTGAAGGTAAAGCTGGCTCCGTGCATCAGCATTCATGGTGTTTTGGTTGATGTATTTGGTGAAGGTGTCCTGATCATGGGCGAGAGTGGCATCGGTAAGAGTGAGGCGGCTCTGGAGCTGATCAAGCGCGGCCACCGTCTGGTATCTGACGATGTGGTGGAGATCCGCAAGGTCAGCGACGCGACCCTGGTAGGAAGTGCGCCGGATATCACCAAGCATTTCATCGAGCTTCGTGGTATCGGCATCATCGATGTTAAATCCCTGTACGGTGTTGAAAGCGTCAAGGATACCCAGAATATCGACATGGTCATCAAGCTGGAGGACTGGGATAAGGACAAAGAGTACGACCGGCTGGGACTGGAGGACCGCTATACGGAATTCTTAGGCAACCAGGTAGTGTGCCATAATATTCCAATCCGTCCGGGCAGAAACCTGGCGATCATCGTTGAGTCCGCTGCGGTCAATTACCGTCAGAAGAAGATGGGCTACAACGCAGCCCAGGAGCTTTACAACCGTGTACAGGCAAATCTGGGTAACAAGTAGAAAGAAAAGCATCTATGCGGGCTGCCGGGGACGCTTGCGAAAACAGCAGCCCTTGTGAGTATGAAAAGTGATCAAAAAAATAAAGGCAGAAGGAACAACATGAAACAGGCAGCAGAAAGACTGAAACAGGCGGTGACAGCGGGCACATGTTTAACAGATGAGCCCATGAGCCGCCATACTACCTTCCGCACCGGCGGACCGGCAGATATTTACATCGAACCGGCCAGCGCGGAAGAATTAAAGCAGGTGCTTGCCATCTGTAAGGAGGAACAGCTTCCATATTCTATTCTCGGAAACGGCAGCAATTTGCTGGTGGGAGATCTGGGATACCGCGGCGTACTGGTCTCCTTTGGAAAACCATTTGGCCAGGTTACAGTGGAAGAAAATTTCGTGCGGGCAGGTGCAGGTGCGCTGCTCTCTTATGTGGCAAGACAGGCCCTGTCTGCTTCCCTGACCGGCTTTGAATTTGCAGCCGGGATTCCGGGAACCATCGGTGGTGCCGTGGTCATGAACGCAGGTGCCTACGGCGGAGAACTCTGCCAGGTTTTAAAAGAGGTGACCGTTCTGACACCGGAGGGAGACGTTTTAACGCTTCCGGCAGAAAAACTGGAGCTGGGTTACCGGACCAGCTGCATCCAGAAAAAGGGTTACATTGTGCTGGAGGCAGTGCTTGCGCTGCAGCAGGGCAGCCCGGATGAGATCTGTGCCGTGATGGATGACCTAGCGGCGAAGCGCCGGGAAAAGCAGCCTTTGGAATATCCGAGTGCGGGGAGTACCTTTAAGCGCCCGGAGGGACATTTTGCAGGAAAGCTGATCCAGGACGCAGGGCTTCGCGGATTTACGGTGGGCGGTGCCCAGGTGTCAGAAAAGCACTGCGGTTTTGTTATTAACCGGGATCATGCCACATCTGCGGATATCCTTTCTCTCTGCAGACAGGTGCAGGAGAAGGTAAAGGAGCAGTTTGGTGTGGAGCTGGAGCTGGAAGTGAAGCTGCTGGGAGAATTTTAAAGGAGAGTACAGATGAGACTGGTAATCGTGACGGGAATGTCGGGAGCCGGAAAAACATCGGCTTTAAAAATGCTGGAGGATCTAGGCTTTTATTGTGTAGATAATCTGCCGATCCCCCTGATGGAAGCGTTTGTGGAGCTTGTCATGCAAAAACCTGCAGCCCATGAGCGAGTGGCGCTTGGCATCGATATCCGTAGCGGCGAAGAGCTGCCGCAGCTGGAGCAGGTTCTGGAAAACTGGAAACAGCAGCAGGTCCCGTATGAAATCCTGTTTCTGGACAGCAGCGATACCACACTGGTGAAGCGCTATAAAGAAACGAGAAGATCGCATCCGCTTGCCGGAAAGGGCCGGGTCGACAGTGGCATCTGCCTGGAACGGGAAAAGCTTGGCTTTATCAAGCGTCAGGCCGATGTGATCCTGGATACGAGCAGTCTTCTGACCCGGGAGCTGCGCAAGGAGCTCGAAAAGATCTTTGTGCAGGATCATCGGTACCAGAATCTGTTTATCACGGTCTTGTCATTTGGGTTTAAGTATGGGATCCCGAATGATGCGGATCTGGTTTTTGACGTGCGCTTTCTTCCGAATCCGTATTATGTGGAAGCACTGCGCAGCCACACCGGCCAGGAGGCAGAGGTGCAGGCTTATGTGCGTCAGGGTGGTACGGCAGACCGTTTCCTTTCCATGCTCTATGAAATGCTGGATTTTCTGATTCCCAATTATGTGCAGGAGGGGAAAAACCAGCTTGTTGTTGCCATTGGCTGTACCGGTGGAAAGCATCGTTCCGTTACGGTTGCGAACGCCCTGTACCAGCATCTGAGCGGCTTTGAGGAATACGGACTGAAGATTGAACACCGGGACATTGAAAAGTAGCAGGAGTAAATTATGTCATTTTCTTCAAAAGTGAAGGAAGAGCTTTCCAGACAGTTGTCACCGGCCAGACATTGCCAGATCGCGGAGATCGCCGCGATCTTAAGTCTCTGTGGCCGCATCCAGATCTCGGAGAATAACCGTTACCGGGTAAAGATTCATACGGAAAATGTGGCAGTTGCAAGAAAGTACTTTACATTATTGAAAAAAACATTTAATATAAGAATTGATGTCTCCATACGGCAGGGCATCGGAAACCACAAAAACAGGACCTGCACCGTGGCAGTGACTCACCATGAGGATGCCATGCGGGTGCTTCAGGCAGTCAAGCTGATCGACCCATACGGGGAGATTGAGGAAAACCTGTCTCTGGCCCAGAATGTGGTTCTTATGCAGAGCTGCTGCAAACGCGCGTTTATACGGGGAGCGTTTCTGGCAGCAGGTTCCATCAGCGATCCAGAAAAATTTTACCATTTTGAGATTGCCTGTGCGACTGAAGCAAAGGCAAAGCAGATCCAGGGTCTTATCTTTTCCATGGGAATCGAAGCTAAGATCGTGCAGCGGAAAAAATATTTCGTGGTCTATATCAAAGAGGGCAGCCAGATCGTTGACATCCTGAATGTTATGGAAGCACCAGTTGCGCTTATGGAGCTGGAGAACATCCGCATTCTCAAGGAGATGCGCGGAAGTGTGAACCGGCAGGTAAACTGTGAGACAGCCAATATCAATAAAACGGTATCGGCGGCAGTCAAGCAGATGGAAGATATCATTTACATCAGGGACACGGCAGGGCTTAACAGTCTGCCGGAAACCTTAAGGGAAATCGCAGAGTTAAGGCTGGCCAGACCGGAGGCTACATTAAAAGAGCTGGGAGAGGCTCTGGACCCACCGGTCGGTAAATCAGGTGTGAACCATCGTCTCAGAAAACTGGGAAACATGGCAGAAGTTCTAAGACAGGAACGGCCAGAGTAAAGTTCACAGTATTGCGGCCGGACACAGGGGCATAACAAAAAACGAAAGAAGTTTTGATTGTGTCCGAAAACGAGGAGGATAATTATGTTAAAGAAAACGATCACCATTGGACTTTCATCCGGACTTGAGGCAAGACCAGTTGCAATGCTGGTACAGATTGCGAGCCAGTTTGACAGTCAGATCTATGTAGAGAATAATAATGCCCGTGTGAACGCAAAGAGCATTATGGGGATGATGACACTTGGCATGGGTGCTGGTGAGGAGATTACCGTTTCTGCTGACGGAGAAGACGAAAAAGAAGCACTTGATAACATTGAAAAGTACTTAAAGGGCGAAAAATAAGATCCTTTCGATCGTTTCCCCAAGAGATAATTGATACAAAGATGCGAAAATGGCAGGGTGGAAATGAAATCATTTCCGCCCTGTTTTTCGATATACCATGCCTGCGCGAAAAGATGTGGGTATGGACCGAAAGGACAGTTCAGCATATTTCACATAATAAAACAGTTACAAAAAAGGAGGAAAACGTGGCATTTACACATTTACACGTCCATACAGAATACAGTCTTCTGGATGGATCCTGTAAGATCAAAGAGCTGGCGGCGCGGGCAAAGGAGCTTGGCATGGACAGCATGGCCATCACGGACCATGGCGTTATGTA